>Ga0208626_1000169_pt1 | contig 26832 bp, 24 predicted proteins | sample LakWasMet10_HOW4_2_FD_183860 | JGI IMG/M metagenome (GOLD analysis project Ga0208626, IMG submission 183860) | Freshwater sediment methanotrophic microbial communities from Lake Washington under simulated oxygen tension - Sediment Metagenome... | ecosystem: Environmental > Aquatic > Freshwater >... | reverse complement strand
TTTCTTTGGTATCAATACCCGACATCGTAATAATTATAAATAATGTGCACTAAAATTACAAAAATAATTGGCTCAAAAGTTTAAAGTTTTCCACAATTACAAAGGCTTTTGTTGATGATGTGTAAATAAAAAATCCCTCAGTCGGCTGAGGGATTTTTTATTTATCAATGCTTTAAATCAGCTTATTTTGCTGCTTTTTTAGCTGCCTTTTTTGGTGCCGCTGCTTTTTTAGCAGGTGCTTCTTTTTTAGCAGTTGTTGCTGCTGTTGCTTTTTTACGAGGTCTACTTACCCCATAAGAACCCATTGCAATTTTACCTTTACGGCTTTTTTTATCTCCTCTGCCCATAATAATTTTTGTTTTATGATTTACGGTTAATAGTTATACAAACGTACACTTATTTTGAATAAAAACAAATATTTTTTGATTACTTACTTTGTGAAGTAGCTCCCGTTTTTTGTAAAAAGTCTTTTTCAATTAATTCAACACGAGCAATGGATTTGCGCAACCAATGTAAGGTTAATGCTTCTTTCTGCTCATCGCTTATGTGCCAATCAACAGGTGTTTGGTGTAGTTTTTCAACCAATGAATGCAAGCAAAGTGCTGCCGAAACTGAAATATTAAAACTTTCGGTGAAGCCATACATTGGAATCATTACAAAATCATCTGCTTGTTCACGAACAGTGTCTGAAATGCCTGTTAATTCGGTACCAAAAAACAAAGCCAAGGGTTTATCTACTGGCAAGTCTTTTAATTCATATCCATTTTTATGAGGCGATGTTGCAACAATGCGATAGCCTTGTGCTTTTAGTTTTTGAATGCAATCCAGGGTGTTATTTTCGGCATTGCGATATTTATGTAGGTTCAACCATTTAGGTGATCCCATTGCAATATCCTTATTAACAGTGTATGCGTTTTTATTTTCAATGATGTGAATGTCTTGTATCCCAAAAATATCGCAGGAACGCAACACAGCACTGGCATTGTGAGGTTGGTACAAATCTTCGAGCACAAGCGTAATATGACGCGTTCTGTATTTCAAAACTTCGTCCATTTTTGCTCTGCGTGTTTCAGAAACAAATTGAGATAAATAGTTGATTAACTCCTTGCTCATTATTTTACTTTACCGTTCGACTTAGCTACTAAATTGGCAATTCTGTATAACATGCGAGCGCCAACATTTGCATCCCATTCATCTTTTCCTGGCGCAATTTCATTGATATCGAATGCAATGATTGTTTTTTTGCTCTCCACAATTTTTTGAACTAGGAATAAAATCTGTTCTGTTTCAAAACCACCCGAAACAGGAGTTCCTGTATTCGGACATAATTTTGGATCCAAACCATCAATATCAAAACTCAAATAAATTTTATCAGGTAATTGCTTGATAATATTGTCGCAGATTTTACTCCATGATTTACCTTCGTATTGTTGGTGTTTAATATCTCTATCGTAATAGGTTTTAATTCTTCCTTTCGACTTCTCAACAAGTTTCGCTTCGGCTTCGCAAAAATCACGAATACCAACTTGTACCAATTTTGATACTTGTTTGATTTTTAAAGCATTGAACATGATTGATGCATGTGAAAATTCAAATCCTTCGTAAGCATCGCGCAAGTCGGCATGCGCATCAATTTGCAAAATTCCAAATGATTTATGCTTCTCAGCCAACGCTTGCATCATTCCCAATGGTGTGCTGTGGTCGCCACCAAGCAATGCAACAGTTTTATTTTTATTCATAAAATGCAATACACGTTCCTTCACCCAAGCATTCATCACTTTGCATTCTGCATTCACTTCCGTTTGTATTTTGCGCATGGTGGTATTACTCTCTGGCGATTTACCATCTTCAAGCATTCCTATATACATTTCCGCTTTTTTGCGCAATTCAGTACTTTTTTTCTGAATGTTTGCGGGGATTTTATCCATTGTAATGCCTATTTTCCAGGCATCTTTAATATAGGGATCAAACAAATCCACTTGAAAAGAAGCATCAAAAACTGCTTGTGGCCCTTTTGCTGTTCCTGCAGCATACGATACCGTTACTTCCCACGGAACTGGAACAATTACAACTTCCGATTCATCAGTAGTAAAAGGCAATCCATATATGTTTGCATTTTTATCACCTAAGTTGTTAGGATCAAAATTCTTTATTTTTTCGGCTTTACTCATTTTTGTTTTTTATTAAGGCCGCGAAAATACAAAAAAACTTGGCAACATTTAAAGGCAATCAATTATCTAAAGGAAAGGATTCAAAAAAGGTGTAAAATTTTGTAAGTGTTTGAAAATTAATCGATAAAAAACTTGACATTAGCTGTAATATTCGTAACTTTACGGTATAAATTTTAATGAAATGAAATTATCATCGTTAAAATATTATTCATTTTTATCCTTCATGCTGCTTTCTTTTGGTTTGTTAGCACAGCCAAACAATCAAGCAGTAGTTACTATTATTGGAGATCCAGTTGGTAACAATGAGCAAAGCAATTACAATCCTTACCAGCAACAAATAAATAATCCTCCACCAAGTCAAGCTTATTCCGAAACAAACATATTAGTAGAACCAACATTAGAAAATGGTTTTCACATGCGTTTCGAAGTTGGATCAAACCAAACCGAGGATAGCTTTAATTCCAAACCATCGCTACCATCGAGTGGTGGCAGTGCTTCTGTGAAAGCAAAAAAACGTCAACCAAGCATGTCTGAACGTTCGTTCAATGTAAAAAAACGTTTAAAATCGTGGTTGCCAAAACGTAAAAAACGTTACCGCCCGAACCTTTGCGGTCGATTTTAATTCTTTACATTTGCAGCCAAATCAATTTTAATTTTATTTATGTTTAATAAAAAAGTAATCGTTGCTGCTTCGATTATCTCATTAGCAGCCTGCGTTGAAAAAGTTCCTATTACAGGTAGAAGACAAGTGAGTTTGGTACCTGAATCGGATTTAGTAACCATGAGTTTATCGGAATACGATAAGTTTTTAGCTGAGCACAAACCTTTACCTGCAACAGATTCAAGAGCACAACTTGTAAAAAAAGTAGGCGAAAAAATTCAAGCAGCTGTTACAAAATTTATGAATGATAAAGGATTGTCGCAACGCATTGATGGTTATCAATGGGCATTTAATACAGTAGATGATGCAACAGTAAATGCTTGGTGTATGCCAGGAGGGAAGGTAGTTGTGTACACCGGATTATTGCCAGTAACACAAGATGAAGCGAGTTTGGCTGTAGTAATGGGACATGAAATAGCACATGCTATTGCTCGTCATGGAAACGAACGCATGAGTCAAGGTATGGCTGTTCAGTTTGGTGGTGTGTTGTTATCGGCTGCATTGCAAAGTAAACCACAAGAAACACAAAATTTATTCATGCAATCGTATGGATTAGGCTCTACACTTGGTGTTTTGAAGTACTCGCGTACACATGAAAGTGAAGCAGATAAAATGGGATTGGTGTTTTCTGCCATAGCAGGATACGATCCGAATGCAGCAGTTGCATTTTGGGAGCGCATGGCGGCACAGGGCGGACAAAAGCCTTTAGAGATTCTTAGTACACATCCTAGTGATGAAACACGCATTGCTGATATTAAAGCATTTTTGCCAGAAGCATTGACGTATTATAAAAAATAAAAAACACGTTACTCTATAAATTAAAAAAGCCCTATCGTTTCCGATAGGGCTTTTTTAGTATCAAAAAAGTCTAAGACTATTTGTTAACTGTTTTTGCTAACTCAGCACCAGCTTTAAATTTAGCTACTTTTTTAGCAGCGATTTTAATAGCTTTACCAGTTTGTGGGTTACGACCAGTTCTTGCAGCTCTTTTAGAGATAGAGAAAGATCCGAAACCTACTAATGCAACTCTGTCACCTTTTTTAAGTGCTTTTGTTGTAGCGTTAACGAATGCATCTAATGCTCTTTGAGCATCAGCTTTTGTCAATTTTGATTCTGATGCGATAGCATCAACTAATTCTGCTTTGTTCATTTGAATTGTTTTTTAAGGGTTAAACATTAATTATTTACTTGAACAGGAACAAAATTAGTACTATTCCCTGTTCGTGCAACATTCAGCGCTAAAAAAGTGCATATTTGTTGATAAATCGTGTTTTTGTTAATAACTATGCCCGAAAAGGTACTTATAGTTATGTTTTAAGTCGATTAAAACCCGAATACATATATATAACTAAAAAATAGACGTAAGCACCTCTGTGAGTGTTGCAAAATAAACTGACTTAGCATTATTTTATAGATAGCTGTTTTAGTTGACGCTCCAAGCCTTGCCCACTTGAAAGCCCCTTAGAAATTCAGGAACAGACATTCGTTTTTTTCCTGCTAATTGCAAATCGGTAACGTTAATAAAACCATCTTTTACGGCTACTTTTAAATAGCTCTTTTCATCTGTAATAATTGAGCACAGCGGCTCATTGTGAGCAACAACTTCCTTTTCAGTTTTAAAAATCTTTACGGAATAGCTTTTATTGTCGGGCGAAACAAACTCCGTAAAAGCAGCGGGGTAGGGGCTTAGCCCTCTAATTAAATTATGAATTTCTGTTACACTTTTAGTCCAATCAATTTTGCAATCCTCTTTAAATATTTTAGGAGCATGCATTTCAACTTCACCATTTGCGATGTACTCCGATTGATCCGTTTGCGGATAAGCACCCTTTTCAATCGACTGAACAGTCTTTAATACCAATTGTGCTCCAATATGCATTAATTGATCGTGCACTTCACCAGCGGAATCATTTTCGCCTATAGCTAGCTTTTCTCTGTATATGATTTTTCCTGTATCTATTTGATGTTGTAAAAAGAAGGTAGAAACACCTGTTTCTTTATCACCATTAATTACAGCCCAGTTTATGGGTGCAGCGCCACGATAACGCGGGAGCAAAGATCCATGCAAATTAAATGTACCTAAACGAGGCATACTCCATACAATTTCGGGCAACATTCTAAAAGCAACAACAATTTGCAAATCGGCATTCAATGCTTTTAATTCGGTTAAAAAATCTTCTGCTTTTAATTTTTCGGGTTGAAGAATCGTTAGTCCTTTTTCGATAGCATACTTCTTTACTGCCGATTGTTGAAGTTGCTGTCCGCGACCAGCAGGTTTGTCGGGTACTGTTATTACTCCCACAATGTTGTAATTGTTTTTTACCAATATATCCAACGACTCCACCGCAAATTCGGGTGTTCCCATAAAAACAATACGAAGGTTGCTCATTTTATAGTATGTTTGCTTTAGAGTTCAAAACTAAAAATATTTTTTTGCTTAAATGGCTTATTTGAAAAATATAAAACTATTACTTGGTCCTTTATTAGCTTTTATCATCGTATCAACTGTTGATTTAGTTCCAGGAAATCCACTTGTTACACGCATGGCAGCTGTTACAATTTGGATGGCGGTATGGTGGTTTACCGAAGTAGTTCATTTAGCTGTTACCGCATTGTTACCCATATTATTGCTTCCAATTTTGGGCATTGCTGATAGCAAAACAACGGCATTTCAATACATGGATCCCATCATATTTTTATTCATCGGTGGATTTATTATCGCATTTGCCATTGAACGCTGGAAATTACATCAACGCATTGCCTTAAAAATATTAATGCTCGTAGGCACGAGTCCTTCTCGAATATTGCTTGGTGTAATGTTAACCTCGTATTTAATATCCATGTGGATTTCGAATACTGCAACAGTTATGATGTTATTATCAGCAGTGCTTGCCATCATTGTTCAAACTGAAAAACACTTTAAACAAGAACACCATTCGCATCGAATAGCCTCTGCCTTATTAATTGGTTTGGCTTATTCTGCAACAATAGGAGGGATGGCTACGCTGGTAGGAACACCAACCAATATGATTTTTTTTAGAGAATATACCGAGAAGTTTCCGCTGAATAATGATATGAACTTTTTTGCGTGGTTTAAAATTAGTTTCCCACTATCTATACTTTTTTTAATAAGTGCCTTTTATACACTTAAGTTATTATTTATAAAGAAGGACATTGAACTTGCTGTAGATAAAAACTATTTTAAAGAAGCGTATCTACGTTTAGGAAAGATAAGTTATGAGGAAAAGGTAGTAGCTGTAATATTTATTCTTACTGCTTTGCTTTGGTTTACGAGAGCCGATATTGATTTTGGCTTTGTAAAAATGAAAGGCTGGAGCAATTTGTTTGAAAAGAAAGATTTTTTACAAGACAGTACTGTTGCAATTTTTATGGCAATTCTCCTTTTTATTATTCCATCAAAAACAGAAAAAGGAAGAGCAATTATCACATGGGACGATGTTGCAAAATTACCATTTGACATAGTACTATTATTTGGAGGTGGATTTGCATTAGCAAAAGGCTTCGAGTTATCGGGCTTAAGCAATTGGCTTGCTAGTCAAATGCAATTTAGTAGTACTACTAATGTCTATGTGCTCATCTTCGGAATGTGCATTTTAATTACCATTATTAGTGAGTTTGCTTCAAACGTTGCTTGCATTCAATTAATGCTTCCTATTTTAATTGCAATTGTACATGCAATGAACATACACCCATTGCTCATTTTAGTACCAGCAACCTTAGCATCTTCTTTAGGGTTTATGTTACCCGTTGCAACCGCACCCAATACCATTGTATTTGGAAGTAAGGCGTTGTTAGTAAAGGACATGTTAAAAACAGGATTAATACTTGATGTTGTTGGTATTCTTCTGATTACACTTTATATGTTTATCCTTCAACAATTCTAATATTCTTATTTAAAAATAATTTCATATTATTGCTATATATAAAACAAACAAACATGAAAAAAATCGCAATTGCAATTGTATTATTTACAGCATCATTCATTTCTTCAAAAGCACAAGATAAAGCTTTTGAGAAGGGTAACTTCACGGTTGATTTGGGTGCGGGTTTTGGTCTTTACGGAACAAAAATTCATACAGAAGAGAATAAATACAGTTATACATGGAATGGATCTTCTTTTGTAAAGACAAAAGTTGGGATTACTCAAAATGATACAACTGATGGAGCAGTGTCTACCATTTATCCATTAAAAGTTGAATACGGTGTAACCAATTGGTTAGGAGTAGGTGCTCGTTTTGCCTTTTCTGATTATTTTGAAGAAAGAGATTCAATTACAGGTATAAAACCAAACTTTACTTCATTTGATGCAGGTGTTGTTTTAAATTTCCATTTAATTAAATCAAAACGATTTGATATGCCAATCAGTGTAAATTGTGGTTACTCAAGTTTTAAATTTATTTCGAATGACATCAAAGATTCAAAAGGAAAAGACAGTGGAATTAATTATGGCATAAGCATTTTGCCTCGTATTTATTTTGGTGATCATATTGGTATGTTTTTTAATATAGGATATGCGGGATACAATTATCCAAGCATTAAATTTTCAGACAATACAGACTCGAATTTAAATGATGAAAATGACTGGAAATACAGAATCAGAGGAAATGGTGCAAATATCGGGATTGGCTTAATCGCAAAATTCTAATAAAAAGAATATAAAATAAAAAGCCCCTTTCGTTTTGAAAGGGGCTTTTATATTTAATCATCAGTAGGTTCTGGTGCTTTTTGAAAACCAGCTTTTTTAGGTTTTATTTTCTTGATAAAAAGAACATTTATAATCTCATCATCCAGCGTAATGATTGCTTTCGACATTCCGTTTGTAATTGTAATAGGGAAATTGTCACGTAATTTTTTAGCAACTTTTTCGTAGGTATTGTTTTCTAAACGAATATACATTCCTACAACTTTTCCTTCTTTTACTTCACATTTACCACTAAAACATTGCGCATCACTTCCATTTCTAAAAGAGATAATTACATCATCGTATGTGCCATCAGCAACATCTTCAGCGCCACGCTCTTCAAATTTCTGAGCCCATTTTAAATAGCAGTTTGTATCTTCTTCATTTGCTTTTGTTTGAGTTTGTGCACTCGAAGCAAACGTCATACTTAATAATAATGTTAGAGAGGTAATGATTTTTTTCATAGGTGATTTGTTTGGTGCAAATTAATAAATAATTATTTATAAATGTAAAAATTCCACAGAGAATTTCAAATGCTGTGCCAAAGTTATTTTTGCTGAATCTAAAAATGTTTTTACTGAACTTCCATTAATTTGTATATTCGTTGCCTGTTTACACAATCTATAATCATGAGTAAAGCACTGATTGAACAAAATTTAAGGGAAGCTAGTGAGATTTTATCTCAGTTTTTGAATGATAAAAACATCGAATTAATTGAGAAATCAGGCAATTTTATGGTGGATGCATTAAAGAACGGGCATAAAATTATAGCTTGCGGAAATGGTGGTTCCATGTGTGATGCCATGCATTTTGCAGAAGAGTTAAGTGGCCGATTCAGAGAAGATAGAAAAGCATTAGCAGCTATTTCCATTTCAGATCCATCCCATCTTTCTTGCGTAGGAAACGATTATGGATACGATAAAGTGTTTTCACGTTATTTGGAAGCATTAGGAAACAAAGGCGATGTTTTGCTTGCAATTAGTACTAGTGGAAATTCCGCTAATGTCCTTAATGCCATTGCCGTTGCAAAAGAAAAAGGAATGGTAGTAATCGGATTGACGGGAAAAGATGGAGGCAAAATGGCTTCCTTGTGCGATGTAGAAATACGTGCACCACATAGCAGCTATGCAGATAGAGCGCAAGAAATTCATATCAAAGTTATTCATTCATTGATTCATTATATCGAAACTACAATTTAACAACTAACCTTCGATACTTGAAATTACTCCCACTCAAGTATCTTTAAAAGCAAATTTATTTATGCTTGTAAAAACTTATGGGAGCGCTGTATATGGCATCAATGCTACAACAGTTACAGTAGAAACAAACATCAATCCAGGAGTAAATTTTTTTCTAGTCGGTTTGCCCGATAGTGCCGTTAAAGAAAGTCAGCAACGAATAGATGCTGCCCTAAAAAATAACGGTTACAAAATACCAGGTAAAAGCATTGTTATTAATATGGCGCCAGCTGACATTCGTAAAGAAGGCTCCTCATACGATTTAACAATTGCAGTAGGAATTTTAGCCGCATCCGAACAGATTCGTTCAGAAAACATTGCCGATTATATTATCATGGGCGAACTTTCGCTAGATGGCGGATTGCAACCCATAAAAGGTGTTTTACCAATTGCCATAAAAGCAAGAGAAGAAAAATTCAAAGGAATTATTTTACCGAAACATAATGCAAAAGAAGCAGCAATTGTTGCGGAGTTGGATGTTTATGGGGTTGAAAACATTAAAGAAGTAATTGATTTTTTTAATGGTAAAATCGAATTAGAAAAAACAATTGTTAATACCCGCGATGAATTTTATTCCAAATTAAACGATTCGGAGGTAGATTTTTCGGATGTAAAGGGGCAAGAGAATATTAAGCGCGCATTGGAAATTGCTGCAGCAGGTGGTCACAACGTAATATTAATAGGCCCTCCTGGTGCAGGTAAAACCATGTTGGCGAAACGTTTGCCAACCATATTACCTCCAATGAATTTGCACGAAGCATTGGAAACCACCAAAATTCACAGTGTTGCAGGTAAGATGGGGAAAAATACGGGTTTGGTTTCTATCCGACCATTTCGTTCACCACATCATACCATTTCGGATGTGGCATTGGTAGGTGGAGGAGGAGTACCCCAGCCAGGTGAAATTTCATTAGCTCACAATGGTGTTTTGTTTTTGGATGAATTGCCAGAATTTAAAAGAACCGTATTAGAAGTAATGCGTCAGCCTTTAGAAGATAGAGTAGTAACCATTTCAAGGGCGAAATTTTCAGTGGAATATCCTGCAAGTTTTATGCTCATCGCATCTATGAATCCTTGTCCATGCGGTTATTATAATCATCCCGAAAAAGACTGTGTTTGTCCTCCGGGAACCGTGCAAAAATATTTAAATAAAATATCAGGACCTTTATTGGATCGTATAGATATTCATGTGGAAGTGACTCCTGTTTCGTATACAGAGTTGGCGGCTGAACGCATTTCCGAAAAAAGCATTTCCGTCCGAGAGCGGGTGGTAAAAGCAAGAGAAATTCAAGATGCTCGTTTTGAGAACAATGAAGGAATCCATTGCAATGCACAAATTCGTACCAAGCAATTAAGAGAAGTTTGTAAAATAGACGATGCTGGTAATCAATTATTAAAAACAGCAATGGAAAAGCTAGGCTTATCGGCACGAGCTTATGATCGAATTTTAAAAGTTGCACGCACCATTGCCGATTTGGATGGATCAGAGCAAATTGAAACCAATCATTTAGCCGAAGCAATTCAATATAGAAGTTTGGATAGAGAGGGTTGGGCTGGATAAAAAATGTTAAACTTGAAACAATTTTACTTAATTTGGGTTTAGTATTAAAAAAGACAAAATGAAATCTATCGTTTATCTACTGATTGTATTTATTTTTGCATCGTGCAATGGTAACAGTCAAACCAAACCAACAAAACCTATGAGTACTTCAAACAAAGTAACAAAAACAGAAGAAGAGTGGAAAAAGGTATTGAGTCCAGAACAATACCATGTAATCCGACAAAAAGGGACAGAAACACCTTATTCTGGAAAATACTATTTGCATAAAGAAAAAGGTACCTATGTTTGTGCTGCTTGTGGAGCCGAGTTATTTAAATCGGACGCTAAATTTGATGCTGGTTGTGGCTGGCCAAGCTTTTCGGATGCTATTGATTCGAGCAGAGTTACATACACTACCGATAAAACCCATGGAATGATTCGCACCGAAATTACATGTACAAAATGTGGCGGACATTTAGGGCATGTATTTGAAGATGGTCCAAAGCCTACTGGTTTGAGATATTGCGTGAATTCCCTTTCAATAGAATTTAAAAAGTAAATTTATTTAACTGATTAACAAGTAATTATGTCTATTTCTGCTAAATTATGTTAATACATTATATGTACATACATACATTTTTATATCTTTGCAGCGTAACAATTAAAAACCCTTAAATAAATAGAAATGATAAACAAACTTACAACAGGAATTATTGCAGTAGCTGCAGTAGTAACATTTGCTTTTACAACAAAGCACACCGACACATTTAATGTTGATACAAAATCAACTACAGCAACATGGTTAGCAAAAAAAGTAACTGGACAACACACAGGTGGAATAAACATCACTAAAGGAACAGTTTCAGTTGATCATGGTAAAGTTGCGGGAGGATCATTTGAATTTGATATGACTTCAATTACTTGTACTGATTTAACTGACAAAGAGTGGAATGGTAAATTAATCGGACATTTAAAGTCGGATGATTTTTTCAGTACAGAAAAAAATCCAACTGCTAAATTTGAAATTACGAAAGCAGTTCAAAAAGAAGGAACAAACTTCGATGTAACTGGTAAATTAACAATCAAAGGAATTACAAATGAAATTACATTCCCAGCTGTTATTACAATGAACGACAAAGCAGTTGTTACAGTTGCTAAAATCATGGTAAACCGTACAAAATTTGATATCAAATACGGTTCTGCTAGTGTTTTCGAAGGAATTGGCGACAAAGCTATCAATGATGAATTTGAATTAAATGTAAACGTTGTTGCAAAAAAATAATTGGTTAGTATATGAATGAAAACGCCCTTCCAAATCATGGAAGGGCGTTTTTTTTGTTCTAATTAGTCGATTACTTTTGAACGATCAATTTTGAACGAATAGAAGTTGTGGCGCCTCTAACTGAATAAATGTAATGCCCATTTTTTAATGAAGTTGTTGGAATCGAAATTTCATTTTTTGCTGCTGGACTTACTTTAAGTTCTTCGCTATACACTAAAGCACCTTTCATATCAAATAGTTCCAATTTCAGCTGACTGTCTTTATTATTTAAGATATTAATGGTAGTATTATCCTTTGCAGGATTTGGAAAACAATAAGCACTTACAAATGAACTATTCGATGCTTCTTCAACTCCAGCCACCATACTAAAATTCATTTCATCAACAATGATATAGGTTCCATTTTGTGAATTCATTGAACCTGCCATTACCATAATATAGGCCGAATCCGGAATTAATGCCGATTGATAAGATACAGGAAAACTAACACATTTAAAATTTGCATTAGAGGTATCAATTACGAATGAACAAGAATCAGGGGAAGCTACAATTGAATCACCTTGATACAAGCCGAAAAGTATATAGGCTTTATCACCTCCAAGAACATTTGCTTTAAAACATACGTTCAAAAAATTTGGTCGCTGCGACATTGCGAATTCAGCTTCTGCTGTTCCTGGTATAAGCATAAAGCCTGGATCGAACGTAGCCACCTTCATTGAATGACTTCCAGCATAAGCTGGTGAATAAGGAGTTACACTTACATCTGGATCACTGTTGGTTGTAAACCATCCATCGGGGTTATTATCATTATTTCCATCAATTGTCCAATTTTCGAAGCCTGGATTTGGAACTTGCGCTTTTAGGAATGTGCTAGTTAATAAGCACAACATTAATGTAATTAAAGTGTAGTTTTTTTTCATAGCTGTTATTTGGTTTTAGTAGATTAATACGTATTAATAACTATAACGAAATTAGTTCAACTACAAAAAACAGTAAATGACAATGCTCAGAAACGTATTCTTAAATGATGATTGTAATCATTTAATTTACCACGTTCCGCCAGGAGAAAACAATAAGTCGGTAGGGGAGTCTACATCGTACAAACATTTATAACCTTTTGTTTCTCTATTACAAAAAGGTTCCAAGAGGGTAACCATTGTTTGGTAAGCTTCAAGGGTTAAATCGCAATGCAACTGCGCACTTCTTTGAATTTCAATCCCTAAATCTTCCTCCGATAGTCGGAGCGAGAGCATGCAATTTCGTGATTCAATAAATGGAAGGCTTGCCAATTCAAGCGTTTGTTTTTTATTCAGAAGGGTTTCTTGAACAGCATCTCTGAACAAGATGGCTTGCGCCATATCAAAGTCGTAAAGGCGAACAACATCATCTCCGTATTCATTTATATTGCTTATGTAATCGAGTGTCATAAATGAAATTTAAGAGATAAAAAAAAGCCCCTTCATTTTGAAGGGGCTTCGATATTAATTTTGAGCTGTAGCTTGTTCTGGTTTAGGTAACAAAGCCTTGCGAGACAATTTGAATTTTCCTGTTTTAGGATCAACTCCGATTAATTTCACTTGGATTTTTTCACCTTCTTTTAAAACACCATCCATTGACTCTAAACGAGTGTGTCCAACTTCAGAGATGTGTAATAAACCATCTTTACCAGGCATAAATTCAACAAAAGCACCAAATGCCATAATTGATTTTACTTTTCCTTCGTATACTTCACCAACTTCTGGTTGAGCAACGATGCCTTTAATTTTAGCTAATACTGCATTGATAGCATCTGCATTTGTTGCAACGATATCAATGTGTCCCATGTTGTCTTTTTCTTCGATAACGATAACAGCACCTGTTTCGCGTTGCATTTCTTGAATGATTTTTCCTCCAGGTCCGATGATAGCACCGATAAATTCTTTAGGAATAGTCATTTTAACAATACGTGGAGCATGTGGTTTGTAATCTTCACGAGGAGCAGTAATGGTTTTCGCCATTTCTCCAAGAATGTGTAAACGTCCTTCTTTTGCTTGTTGTAATGCTTCTGCCATTACTTCGTAAGGTAAACCATCTACTTTTAAGTCCATCTGACAAGCAGTGATACCATCTTTTGTTCCTGTAACTTTAAAGTCCATATCACCCAAGTGATCTTCATCTCCTAAGATATCAGAAAGGATAGCATATTTTCCTTTGTCATCCGTAATTAAACCCATTGCAATACCAGAAACTGGTTTTGTGATTTTAACACCAGCATCCATTAATGCTAATGTACCAGCACAAACAGTTGCCATTGATGAAGAACCATTTGATTCTAAAATATCAGAAACAACACGAACAGTGTATGGATTTTCTGGAGATAATACTTTTCTCAAAGCACGCTCAGCCAAATTACCATGTCCAACTTCACGTCTTCCTGGACCACGATTTGGTTTTACTTCACCTGTAGAAAATGCAGGGAAGTTGTAATGCAACATAAAGTTATTTGAACCTTGGTACAATGCTCTGTCAATTGATTGAAGATCTAATTTTGTACCTAAAGTAACTGTAGTTAATGATTGTGTTTCTCCACGTGTAAAGATTGAAGAACCATGTGCTGAAGGTAAATAACCTACTTCGCTCCAAATAGGGCGGATTTGGTTTGTTTTACGACCATCTAAACGAGCTCTTTCATCCAATACAAATCTGCGAACAGCATCGTACTCCACATCGTGGTAATATTTCTTAACTAAAGTAGTGTTGATTGTTGCTTTTTCTTCTTCTGGTAATGAATCAATAAATTCAGTTACTACAGCTTTGAAAGCAGCACCACGTTCTTTTTTATTTGGGTTTTGTGATTTTGCTACAGCGTATGCTTTATCGTAAAGTGCTTTGTAAACACGTTCTTTCAATTCAGCATCATTTGTTTCGTGATTGTATTCACGTTTAACAATTTTACCTTTAACAGCTTCTACTTTTGCAACCAATTCCTTGATGGCATTGATTTGTATTTTAATAGCTTCGTGTCCGAATTTAATTGCTTCTAACATTTCTGCTTCAGAGCACTCATCCATTTCACCTTCTACCATCATGATATCTTTTGCCGAAGCAGCGATAATCATATCCAATGTTGATTTTGCGTTATCTTCAACAGAAGGATTGATAACTAATTTACCATCTACTTTACCAACACGCACTTCTGATACTGGTCCGTCAAACGGGATATCAGAAACAGAGATAGCAGCAGAAGCAGCCAAACAAGCCAATGCATCTGGCATGGTGTTTACATCACCTGAAATTAATGAAATCAATACTTGTGTATCGGAGTGATAATCAGCAGGGAAAAGTGGGCGTAATGCACGATCCACTAAACGGCAAATTAAAACTTCGTAATCAGAGATTCTTGCTTCACGCTTAAAAAAACCTCCTGGAAAACGGCCTGCTGCCGCGAATTTCTCTTGATAATCAACAGATAATGGTAAAAAATCTGTTCCTTCTTTTGCATCTTTGTTCGATACAATTGTTGCAAGCAACATAGTGTTGCCCATTTTTACTACCACAGATCCATCAGCTTGTTTCGCTAATTTTCCTGTTTCTAGTGTAATTTCACGTCCATCAGCTAATGCGAACGTGTGTGTAATTCCAATTTGTGACATAATTTTTTTGTTTTTAATTTATTGTTTTCATTGACCTCTTTGACCTCTTTCTATTTTCAAACCCTTTAAAATAGGGGAGTGTAAGCAGAAGAATATTGATATAATAAAAATACAAAAAGCATCCCGATGATTCGGAATGCTTTCTAATTGTATATTATAGATGCATTAAGATTATTTTCTTAAGTCTAATACTTTGATGATTGCACGGTAACGCTCAATATCGTTTGCTTTGATATAATCTAACATACTACGTCTTTTTCCAACCAAATTGATCAAAGCACGTTGCGTACCAAAATCTTTTTTGTTTTTCTTTAAATGAGCAGTTAAATGATCAATTCTGTGAGAAAATAAAGCTACTTGTCCTTCAGCAGATCCAGTGTCTTTCTCAGATTTTCCGTGTTTTTTGAAAATGTCTTTTTTAATTTCAGAAGTTAAATACATTGTATTTGGTATTTTTAATTTTTATTTTTCGGATTGCAAAGATAAATATCTTTTTTAAATCTGCAATAATTTTTTAACTCAGTTTCTTAAAATACTGCTTATTTCTTATTCAAAATCCTAATTCTTGAACATTTTAAGCAATTGTGCTAGCTTTTCTTTCAACTCGGTACGTGAAACAATCTTATCTAAAAAGCCATGTTCCAATACAAATTCAGAGGTTTGAAAGCCTTTTGGCAAGTCTTTTCCAATGGTTTCTTTTACCACACGCGGACCAGCAAATCCAATTAAAGCTCCTGGTTCAGCAATGTTTAAATCGCCTAACATCGCATACGATGCTGTAACACCACCTGTTGTAGGATCTGTTAAGAAAGAGATGTAAGGGATTCTTGCTTCCGCCATCAAGGATAACTTTGCAGATGTTTTTGCCATTTGCATTAATGAAAACGCTGCTTCCATCATACGAGCACCGCCCGATTTAGAAATAATCATCAATGGAATACGGTTTTTAAGGCAATAATCGATTGAACGAGCAATTTTTTCACCTACCACAGAACCCATCGAACCACCAATAAAGGTAAAGTCCATACAAGCTACCACTAAATCTTCTCCATCTACCTTGCCATGAGCCGTTCTAATTGCATCCTTCAAGTTTGTTTTTTTGATAGAATCTTGCAAACGATCGGTATATTTCTTCGTATCTGTAAAGTCTAATGGATCACCTGCCGTTAAGTTCGGATTCAATTCGGTAAATTCATTGTTATCGAAAATAATCTCAAAATATTCCTTTGAACCTATCTTTTCATGGTAATTACATTCTGTATTCGAGCAAACATATAAATGTTGTGCATGCTCATCGGAAGAAGTAATCTTTTTACACTTCGGACATTTGTACCACAATCCTTCTGGCGTTTCCTTCTTCTCACCGGTAGTGGTAGTAATTCCTTCTTTTTTTCTTTTAAACCAACTCATTTTTTAAGTATTAAGTATCTTCTATCAGGTAGCAGGACAAAATGTGTTTTGTAAAAGGTAATTATACCTAACACTTGCTACCTACTACTTTTTATGCTATTGTAATTGTATTATCCAAATACACATCCTGAATAGTGTTTAATAGTTGAACACCTTCTTTCATTGGTTTTTGGAATGCTTTACGTCCAGAAATTAATCCTTGCCCGCCAGCACGTTTGTTGATTACAGCTGTTGTAACTGCTTCTGCTAAATCGCTCGCTCCTTTTGATTCACCACCACTATTGATTAAGCCCATACGTCCCATATAGCAATTTGCTACTTGGTAACGGCATAAGTCAATCATGTGGTCTGTTGTTAATTCAGAATAAACTTTCGGACTTGTTTTACCGTGTCCAGTAGCCAAATAACCACCGTTTTTATCCGATAATTTTTGTTTGATGATATCCGCTTGAATAGTTACTCCTAAATGATTTGCTTGTGATGATAAATCGGCAGCAGTATGGTAATCAACGCCATCTTTTTTAAATGCACTGCTACGTGTATAGCACCATAAAATAGTAGCCATACCCAATTGGTGAGCACGTTCAAATGCTTTTGCAACTTCAACAATTTGACGGTTCGATTCTGGTGAACCAAAGTAAATAGTAGCACCTACTGCTACAGCTCCCATGTTATAAGCTTCTTCAACAGAGCCAAACATGATTTGATCAAATTTATCAGGATACGTTAAAAATTCGTTATGATTAATTTTAACAATAAAAGGGATTTTATGAGCGTATTTACGCGCTACAGAAGCCAATACACCATAAGTGGATGCAACAGCATTGCAACCACCTTCAATTGCCAATTTTACAATGTTTTCTGAATCAAAATAGATTGGATTTGGAGCAAATGAAGCACCAGCACTGTGCTCAATTCCTTGGTCAACAGGCAAAATACTCATGTAACCTGTATTTGCTAAACGACCCGTTCCGTACAACTGTTGAAGGCTTCTTAATACTTGCGGACTGCGGTTAGAACCCATGAAAATACGATCTACAAAATCGCCACCAGGTAAATGGATGTTCTCTTTTGGAATAGCTTTACATGTATGATTCAATAAGTTATCCGCATTTGCGCCTAATAACGCTTCAATATTTTTAGTTGCCATAGGTTATACTTTTTGCTTTTTATTATTTTAGGAAGGCAAAGCTAATAATTTTTTATGATTATGAAATAAGCTTTTTAATACTAAAATTTGATGGAATAGGGGAGCGCCTTAGAAAGGATAACCAATACCAATATTAAAGGCTAAGAATGAATATTTTCGGTCGGAATGACTCAAACGGTAATCCTCCTTCCATTGGTTGTTAAACAGGTTGTTGATTACCCAACGTTTATTTTCAGCAAATTGAGGATCTCTCACCTTAATACCCAAATCAAAGCGAATCACAAAGAAGCTAAAATCGCCTCTCAATCCAACTCCTGATCCAATTGCTATTTCCTTATAAAAGCGATCCAATTTAAACTCGCCACCAGGACGGGCAGCATTGGGTTCTTTCAACCAAACATTACCAGCATCCACAAACAAGGCTCCGTGTATCACTTTTAATAATTTAAAGCGGTATTCAATATTCATTTCAATTTGAGCATCTCCCAACTGATCGAACGTAAATTCTCCATTGTCGGAGTAGGAGCCCGGACCTAATGAGCGCGATTGCCAAGCACGAATTCCATTGGCACCACCACTAAAGAAACTGCGCTCAAATGGCAGTGATTTAAAGTTTTTTAATGGTTTTCCTATACCCGCTGCAATTCTAAAAACAACTTTATTGATTTGGTTTTTATTGTAATAGTATCTAAAGTCGCCATCCATACGCAAATACTGCGAAAATGGAATTTTTACCAAGCTAAAACGGCCCAAACTATCTTCGGCAAATGTTCCTGGGCTCATTTGATTCGCTAATTCATAAAATCCTCTTAAAATATTACCACTGGATTCTGCATTTAAACGGAAGAATTTAAAGTTTTGCTCTTTTTTAATATCCTGCTCATTATAGGTAAAGGTGTAACGCGTACTTGTGGAAACGTGATTACTATAACTGTTGATGATGTATAAATCACGAATATTATTAAACAAGTTGCTTTCGAAGGCATCGCTCAAATTCACTTTTACCAAGTTAACAACCAAAGGACTAATTGCATGGCGTTTTGTAGCTGTTTCGCGCCATGTATAACCAAAGGAGAGATTGGTTATTTCACGCGTAAAATCGGGTCTTCGCTGAAAAGAATAAGAGCTCGTAAAGGTTGTTTTCGGATTTGAACGTTTGGATGCTTTAACGCGAAAAGGAACTAAAAAGCGAGGAATGTACAAATTCATTTCCGGAATAATTTCAACCGTATTGAATTGCTGAACAGGATTCGATAAATCGGTTAAATCATTCAACTGATTCGAATTTTGATTGTTCACACGCTGCGCTTCAATCCCGCCTTTTAATCGTAATTCAAGTATTTCGGCTCCTTTAAATACATTTCGGTTTTGATAAACCAAACTACCAGAAATACCAAGGTTACCCGAAGTATTGGTTCCTTCCGTTTCAATGGTAAACGACTGTTTTAACACAGGCGTTAATTGAATATAACAATCTAAATATTCACCACTTACTTTTTTGAATGAAATATTGATGGATCGGAAAGCCCTTAATTCGGACAGTTTTTGGTAGGATTCATCTGCATTTTTTTGTTGATACAATTCGCCTTTACGAATAAAGATGGCATTTAAAATAACCTTTGTTTTGTGCTTTAATTTTCCTTCGTGCAAAAACAAATAATCATCCACCTTCAGCGTGTCTTTAACTGACGATTCTTTTTTCTTGGATGAAAAATCTGGAACTACATAAATGTTATTAATGTAGTAGCGCTGATGTGGCACTTCTACAATAGAATCGGAATAATCAGAATATTTGTAGGAATAATTTTTTATTCCAAGTGTAATGTCCACTTTTCTACTTCCAATAGTTGTGTCTACTTTATAATAAACATAATCTTTTACGAAAAAATAATACCCGTTATTATTCATCTCCGTGGCAATACGTTCGCGTTCTTTTTGCATTACATCCACATCGTAATTCATTCCTTTTTTGAGAAAACAATTAGAGGAATCAGCAAATGCATAATACTGAACCAAGGCGTCAGGGATGGAGTATTCTACATTATTGATTGTATAGGGCGCTGAAGCTTTTATGGTATAATATACTTTTGCTCTTTTACGATTTTTAAAATAAACAGAATCGGATACGGTACTAACAAAGTAGCCTTTGTTATTCATCAAGGACTTAATTTGTCGTGACGATTTTTCGGTTAATACCGAATCGAAAATAACAGGAGGCTCTCCAATATTGAGGAGCCATTCGCCAAACAACTGTCTGTTTTTTGTTTTTACCTTTTTGCCTTTTGCTTTTCGTTTAATGTTTTTTTCAGCACGTTTGCTATCGAACAGAATTCGTTTTTGCCTCAATCGATCTTCATTCACTAAATTGTGAAGCCAAAGGTGGAAACGAAAAACCAATAAAATTTTGCGATTCGGCTTTTGCTTAATGTAGCTTTCAATATCAGAGTTATCAACTTTGGTATCTTTATTAACCACCACATTTCGATACAAAAGATACTCACCGTCCTGAAGCTTTTTTGTTGGATTACAAGCATACTGATAAAACACAAGAAGTGCTAAGGTTAGTATTTTGAGATATTTCGCTTGTTTAAACAAAAAATGGAAGAATAGATTTGCGCTAAATTACTATAATTCTTTGTTTTAATTTTATATTTTTTGCTTTACAGAGGTTATTGCTATTAAAAAAAAATCATGTAGGTTTGTCGCTCATTCAAGAATGATGCTTTCAAAAAATCAAATAAAATTCATCAATACGCTCAAACAAAAAAAAGTAAGAGAGGAAGAGCAATTGTTTATAATTGAAGGAAGCAAGATGGTTGCCGAAGTGCTGAATGCTTCTGTTACTGTTAAAAATGTGTATGCAACCGCTGCATTTATTAAAGAACATTCCTTAGAAAACAATCAGCTGTGCGAGGAAGTGACTGCAGCTGAATTGGACAAAATCACCAATTTGGTTACTGCCAATGAAGCTTTTGCCATTTGCGAAATACCAAAAATTGAATTCAATCCTGCAGCCTTAAAAAACAAACTGACCATTGTGTTGGATGAAATAAAAGATCCAGGAAACCTTGGAACCATTATTCGTATTGCCGATTGGTTTGGCATTGAGAACATTGTATGTAGCGAAAATACGGTGGATGCCTACAATCCAAAAGTGGTTCAATCTACCATGGGTTCAATTACGCGTATAAATGTATTCTATACCGACTTGTTAAAGTTCATGGAAAACAATACGATAAAAGCATATGGCGCATTGTTGGCAGGGGAGAATGTATACCAACAACAATTGCCTAAAGAAGCATTGTTAGTGATTGGAAATGAATCCAAAGGCATTCGCAACGAATTGATTCCATTCATAACGAATAAATTAACCATACCTTCCTTTTCGCATATTAAATCGAGTGGAGGAGAGGCCGAATCCTTGAATGCAGCCATTGCAACAGCGATTCTTTGTTCTGAATTCAGAAGAGGATAGAATTATTCAAAAAATGTTTTGCAATAGGGAAATCTTTTTCTACATTTGCAATCCGCAAAAAATGCGGTATAGGTGAGGTGCCTGAGAGGCCGAAAGGAACAGTTTGCTAAACTGTCGTACGGGTAACTGTACCGCGGGTTCGAATCCCGCCCTCACCGCAGAATGAATCAAATAAGGATCTGCCTCAGCAGATTTATTATTTATGAGAAAACAGAAAAAAGCTTCGCTTTTTAATGTTTGTGAGATAAATAATAACAAGCGATAGCGACTTATTTGATTTTGACGATGGGTGAGTAGGGAAAATGAAAATAATCCCATCCCATTGAAAAGATTGAAATTTTGAGAACTAACAAAAACGATTTGAACAACAAACCGCTTTGTTAATTTCAAAATAGGTGAGTAGGGAACATGAAATAATCCCAATCACCAACGTTCATTGCAAAGAGGGAGTAGAATATTATTTTTATTATTTGTTATGATAAATAAAAAATAATATTACATTTGCACCCGCTTTAGCGTTCTTTACATAAAGCATTACAGTTCGGGGCGTAGCGTAGTCCGGTCATCGCGCCTGGTTTGGGACCAGGAGGTCGCAAGTTCGAATCTTGCCGCCCCGACATAAATTAGCTAATTAGTTAATTCGTTATTTGAAAATTCCATTTTCAAATTTTCAGATTGGTTAATTAGCTTTTTTTTTAACAAAAAATATGGTTCCATAGCTCAGCTGGATAGAGCAACTGCCTTCTAAGCAGTAGGTCTTTGGTTCGAATCCAAATGGGATCACTTTCTGATTTTTACTAAAAATCAACAAGTATCAAAACCCCTAGAATGTTCGATTCTAGGGGTTTTTTATTTTCAACAAGTTTCGTCAAATTCATGTTTGGTCATTTTTGCTTCAAAAATGTTTCACCAAAATTCTGATGTTTCACCAAAATTTCAAAACATGGCAAAAACATTATCTGTTAATACTTATACCACTCATTTATCAATATTACCGTTTAATAAAATCAATAAAATTAAGGCTGCTTTTTAGGAATGTATAGTATATTTGCCTATCACATTTTAAATGGAATTATGAAAACTACTATTAATTCAACATTCAGCTTTTTATCATTAGCAATTTTTGCTGCTATTACTACCTCATCATGTGGTGGAGGTTCTGAATCAACAGATTCTAAAAAGAACGATTCATTGAGTAAGAATGTAAGCGCAAATGAAATTCGTTACATAAAAATTGACGATGCAACCAACATCCTTCCTGCATGGTCAACCGAAAATGTGTTGGTTTATCACGATATTGGTGAGCCAGATGATTTACATCCAACCAATGGAATGTCATCTTCTCGTTCCGAAATTTTTGGTTATACACAAGTGTATGTAATTGGTACCGATTATCAAAACTTAACCATTCGCCCAATTGCTGTTAAAGCATTGCCTGTTATTTCTCCTAATGAATTAGAGTATACCTACGAATTGCGTAACGATATAAAGTTTGATGATGGAAGTGTTATTTCTGTTGATGACATCATCTTTACATTCAAAGCAAACAAATGCCAATTAACCAATAATCCTCAAGCAAAGTCGTACTTGGATAACATGGTGGAGATAAAAGCAGATCCAGCAAAACCAGGTTTCTTTACAGTTGTAATGCGCGAAAAATACATTCAAAACATTACGTTCTTAGCAGATTACCCAGTAATGCAACGTGCATTTTTCGATAAAAAAAATGTATTGGCTAATTACACTTTTGCTCAGTTTAGCGATCCTAATTTTAAAGCCGACAAACAAAAAGACTTGGCTGATTGGGCTGCTGAATTCAACAGCGCTAAATTTAGTCGTGATTTAGCTTTCCAAAATGGTGCTGGTCCATACAAAGTAGAAAAATGGGATGCTGGTCAAAGCTTAACACTGGTTCGTAAGAACAACCATTGGTCGAAAGATTCTAAGAATGTTTACGAAACATCGTACCCTGATAAAATTATTTTTAAGATCAATAAAGATGCGAATTCTCAAATCTTAGAATTTAAATCACAAACATTGGACGTAAGTACAACACTTTCTACAAAAACACTTCTTGAATTACAAAAGGATGCAAACTTTATTGCAAACTACAATTCACGATTTACCGACACTTACAATTATGGTTACATTGCTATGAACATGAAGCCAGATGGTATCAAACACAAAAAGATATTTGTAGATAAAAAAGTGAGAAGAGCAATGGCTTTATTAACACCATTGGACAATATCAATAAAGTAATGAATAAAGGAATGAACAAACGTACTGTTGGTCCTGTATCGTACTTAAAGCCAGATTATAATTCCGATTTAAAATTAATTCCATTTGATATTGAAGCGGCTAAAAAATTATTGGATGAAGCAGGTTGGAAAGATACTGATGGTGATAACATTAGAGATAAAATGGTTGATGGTCAGAAAGTAAAAATGGAGTTTAACATGAACTACATGACCACGCAAGTAGAATGGAAAAACACCGCAGAGATGATTGCAGAGCAAATGTACAAAGCAGGTGTGAAAGCAAACTTGAATCCAATCGACTTTTCGGTTTTGGTTGAAACAGCTCGTAACCACGATTTTGATATGATGTTGGCTTCTTGGGCAGGGAATTTTGCTCCAGAAGATTATACACAATTATGGCATACTTCTGCTTGGGCTTCAAAAGGCTCTAACTACACAGGATTTGGAAATGCAGAAAGCGATGCCTTGATTGATTCAATCAAATTCACCATTGATGATGCAAAACGTATTCCTTTTGTTAAAAAATTCCAAGAGATTGTTTACGATGAACAACCGTATATTTTTATGTACTCTTCGTTAAGACGTAACGTAATTCACAAACGTTTTGGAAATCAGGAAATGTATTTCGAACGTCCAGGTGTTTGGTTGAGCAGACTTAAACTGCTATCAAATTCAGGAGCATCGGTTAAAGCCAGCTCGGTATACTAAAACAAAAAAACGCTTTTTCAACAATCCGAAAAAGCGTTTTTTTTTATCTAAAATCCATTGTATCTTGTGATGCAAATTCAGTAGCATGCTCAGGTATATACTAAAAAGGATACTTATTTTTATTCCTACATTAATTGTGATTACACTGCTTGGCTTTGTAATTAGCATTAATGCGCCTGGCGATCCCGTTGAACGGATGGTTACATCCTCCCAATCTGGAGGCGAAATGGGAGCTCAATCATTGAGTCAGCAAAAAGACAAATTGTTTTGGCGACAAAAGCTGGGATTGGATTTACCTGTTTTTTATTTTTCCTTAACATCCTTATCCAAACCCGATACACTTTATCGCATCTACGATAAATCGGAACGAGAAGCGCTCGACCGATTAATCGCTCAACATGGTAATTGGGAAGAAATACAAAATTATTCAATTCAACTTGCAGCATTTTCTTCGTATCAGAATCTTTTTAAACCCGATACCAACCAGCTAAAAGGCTTACCGATAAATGCTGTGATTGAAAACTTGAATCAATTAAAGTTTGAAGCATTATCCTTAAAATCGACTTACGAAGAACCACTCATTGATGCAAAATTTGCTAAAATAAAGTCGCTGTTAAATCTGTATCCTTTCTTAAATCAGTCGAAAGTCCTTTTCAATGCTGTTGAACAGAGTTATGCCGAAATTAAAAATCATACGAGCAATTGGAAAAATTATGTTCCTAAACTTTCCTTTTATAAAAACAATCAATACCATCGTTGGCTGTTTGGCGATGGCGGTACCTTTTCGAAAGGGTTAATTCGTGGCGACTTTGGAACATCGTATGTTACCAAACAACCCATCTCGGAAGTGATCTATTCTAAAATTGGTTGGTCATTGTTCTTTACATTGCTATCTGTTATTCTCGCTTATTTTGTGAGCATTCCAATGGGCGTAAAAGCTGCAGCAAACAGAGGTTCTAAATTCGATAAAGGTTCATCCATTGTTTTATTCATGTTGTATTCCATGCCTTCGTTTTGGTTAGCAACCTTGTTATTAATGACCTTTGCAAATCCAGATGTATTCCATATTTTTCCTGCATCAGGCATAAAACCTGCAGCTGGTTATCCCGATGGAGCAAGCATTTTCGAGAAAATAAAAATTACACTTCCGTACATTATTTTACCAGCCATCTGTTATACCTACAGTTCATTTGCCTTTTTATCACGCACCATGCGTGTATCCATGATTGAAGTAATTGGACAAGATTATATCCGAACGGCACGCGCAAAAGGATTACCCGAAAACAAAGTGATTTGGAAACATGCATTCCGCAATTCATTGTTGCCAATCATTACCGTATTTGCCAATATTTTTCCAGCAGCCATTGGTGGCTCCGTAATTTTAGAAAGCATTTTCACCATTCCTGGAATGGGCTCCGAAACCATTTTTGCAATTCAAAATAACAATTACCCAATGATTATTGCAGTGCTTACGATAACTGGATTCTTAACCCTTGTTGGTTATTTAATTTCAGATATTCTATACGCATTGGTTGATCCACGCATATCCTATAAGTAAACATGAACGAAGAATTAAAACAAGCAGCCGTAATGGATACTACTAAAACTGATTTCAGTTTTGGCAAGTACGCTTGGAGTCAATTCAAAAAAAACAAACCTGCTTATTACTCTTATAAATTTTTAATCTTCCTTGCGATCATTGCTCTCATTGCTCCGTTTATAGCAACCGACCAACCGCTGTATTGCAAATACAAAGGAGTGAGTATGTTTCCTGCATTATCATTCTCCAACAATTGTGAAGTAAAGAATCCAGAAACGGGCGAAGTAGAAAACATTCAATACGATATTGCCGATTGGAAACACATGGATGCCGAAACAATTATTTTCGCACCAGTTCCTTATTCACCAAACAAAACGGATTATGACAATGCCGATTATGTTTCACCAAACGGAAACCAAATTTTCATAACATCCTCTGGTGAAGAAACAGAAATGCCAACAAAGTTCCGCCATTGGCTTGGAACCAACAAAGCCGGTGAAGATGTGCTTTCGGGATTAATCAACGGAACTCGAATTTCCTTAACCATTGGATTGTTATCGATGGGAATTGCTTCCTTGATTGGATTGGTATTAGGCGCTATGGCAGGTTATTTTGGCGATAAAAAATTACAAACATCACGAGGTAGTTTTTGGACCTTCATCATCGGTTTGGTTTTCGCGTATTATTATGCTTTCATTGTTCGTTCGTATGCATTGGCAGATGGCTTTGCTAGTTCAGGGTTCGCCATATTGTTGCAATTACTTTTAAGCTTAATTATTTTCACAGCCATTGCTTGGTTGTTTTATTGGCTTGGAAAATTAGTAGGTAAAATTTCATTCCTATCCACTAAGGTTTTTATTCCTGTCGATTCCATCATATCCAGAGCCATCGAAATTTTAATTTCCATGCCATTGTTGATTTTGATTATTTCGGTGGCGGCAATTGCAAAAGAAAAATCCATCGTTAACATCATGGTGATAATTGGATTAACTTCTTGGACAGGCATCGCACGTTTAACACGAGCAGAGTTTTTACGCATTTCCAATCTTGAATACATTCAAGCAG
>Ga0208626_1000163_pt1 | contig 28551 bp, 22 predicted proteins | sample LakWasMet10_HOW4_2_FD_183860 | JGI IMG/M metagenome (GOLD analysis project Ga0208626, IMG submission 183860) | Freshwater sediment methanotrophic microbial communities from Lake Washington under simulated oxygen tension - Sediment Metagenome... | ecosystem: Environmental > Aquatic > Freshwater >... | reverse complement strand
AACGCCGTAGATGCATGCGCAATCTCAGCTGGTCAAGAGCTTAATGGTACATCTGCACAGTTTAACTCAGCTCAAGCAGCAGGTATTTTAGCAGGTACCGCACATAAAGTAGGGCTACAGAAAGTTGCTGTGACTATGGCAAATAATAGTTCAGTCACATTTGCACAAAATTTAAATGACCCTGCTGGCAGTTACATCACTGCGGCCACTGGTAGCGCACTTTCCAATGCCAATTCAGCTACCTATAACTATGTTAAATGCTCGGCGACACGTGCCGTAACCAAATTATTAAATGTGCCAGGATTAGGGGCAAGCGATAGCTTAACGGCACAAGCCATAGCTTCACGTGTACCAATTCAGAGCCCCTGCGTATTACCCATAGGCGTATGCTCTAATGCAAATGCCATTACAAATAATACTGTAGGTGCATGGATTTCAGGAGAGGTCGGCAAAAATGACCCTTGTATAGGTAATGCTAATTGTTATAAGTGGGTGGTCTATAACGGCGCAGTACCAAATGCTAGTAATTTGCAAAACCTTTTAACTGGTAATAACAGCTGCGGCATTACGCTTACCGGTCAATCTGTTACAGAGTTTTCTGGTGCAGCTGCATCACCTTATGACGAATACAATACGCGTTTTGGAGTGCAAAAAGGAACTAACCCCGTCAACCCTGATTTTACTGGGTATGGCTACACACCAGCGACTTATGCACCGGCAGCAGCCTATACTCCGGCAAACTCTCTCTTTGCAATTAATGCCTATAATAATAGCTACGTAACTAAAAAAACAGCCTTAGAAAAATACCAAGACAACCCCAATCTGCCAGGCTACACTATAGTACAACCAACGTTTACAAATGCAAAAGCTAGAAGAATAGGCGTAGTGCCTGTTATTCCATGTACTGGAGTTACCAGTAATGTAAGTAATTGGGCTTGTGTGCTAATGTTAAATCCAATTGCAAGTGGCGGTGGTAATAAAACCCTATACTTGGAGTATTTAGGCTCTTCAAGCACAGGCGCATGCACAGAAATAGGCTACGCAGGTGGCTCTGGTAGCGGTCCAACAGTATCGGCGCTGGTGCAATGATGCGCACATTCCCTCACAGATATTATAAATTTAACACTATGTGCGGCTTGGCCTCTATAGAGTTTGTGTTATTGATGGCTTTTGCATTTACGCCCATGGTGTTAGGTACGGTTGAAATAGGACGCGTGCTTTATCAATATAACAACTTGGTAAAGAGTGTAAGAGATAGCGCACGTTATATATCGCTTTATAGTGCTACGGATCCTAATTACGCTACTCAGGTAAGCAATGCTAAGTGTTTGGCCACTTTTGGCAATACAGCTTGTACTGGTAACCCAATCGTTCCTGGCTTAACCACTGCAAAAGTATTTATTGGCACAGATGGAAATGGCGCTCCGCTAAGTGCTGGGAGTGCAGGTACTGTAGTTATTAAGTTGATCTCGGTAAGAATATCTGGTTACCGACTAGGTTATATCACAAGCTATTTTGTAAGTGGTGGATCTAAGTTATTTAACGATATTAGTGCGACTATGCGGCAGGCCACAACATGAAGCGTCACTCAAAAATTAGTACTGTTAACTATCGTGGATTAGTCACGATTGAGTTTACATTGCTGGCAGCGGTATTGTTTTTAGTTTTGTTTGCCATCATAGGTGTTTCGCGGGTGCTATATATTTACAATGCTTCAGTCAACGCGACAAGATATGGTGCAAGACTTGCAGTAGTCTGCGATATAGCTGCTGCGAGTACCATTAAAACCAAAATGGCTGCCAAAGTATCCGGCTTAACTACGTCAAATATTAATATTACGTATAACCCTAATGGCTGTAGTGTGGCTGACTGCAAAGATGTCACAGTTTCAATTAGTAACTTTACTGTTGCTATAGCAACACCTGCTAGCTTTCCTCTAGGGAGTGTAACTGTACCTGGTTTTAGTACAACCCTTGTACGTGAAAGTATGAGCAGCACTAATAACAACGTATGCATTTAAAATAATAAAGTTAAGGTTCAAATGAAAGTCTTACTAATTAGCGAAAATAATAAACTGCTTGAAAGTGTTGGCAAGTACGAAAGATTTAAGCAGAAAAATATTAACTTGGTAACGGTTCGCAGCAATTTGCTTAACGCCTCTCAGCGTATTGCTTATGAAATTCCTAATGTTGTGATACTAGATGTCATTGACAATAAGTATGACGAGTTGGAGCTAGCAGAGCGGTTTAAAGCACAGTATAAAAATATGGCATTTATGATAATGTCTGAAGACTCGTCTGCTGAGCTTCTATTAAAGGCTATTCGGTCCGGTTTTTCCGAGGTGATTCCATTACCGCTATCAGAAGAAAGCCTTGCGCAAGCGCTAGATCGCCACCAGTCAAAACAAATGGTTAATGCAAGCCATCACTCTAAAGTGATTAGCGTTATATCTTGTAAGGGAGGAAGTGGTGCCACATTTCTTGCTACTAACCTAGGCTATATATTAGCAACAGTATTTAACAAAAAAGTGTTGCTAATTGATATTAATAAATATTTTGGCGATGCTTCAATGTATGTATCTGAACAAAAGCCAAGTATGACTCTAGCAGACCTATGTAATCAAATTAGTCGTATTGATTTTTCTTTCCTAGAGTCCTCTCTAATTAGTATTAATCAAAACTATAAAATTCTTGCAGCTGCAGAAAATCCAGCAAGCGCTGCAGATATTTTACCTGAGCATTTAGAGACTATTATTCATATAGCTAGAAATTATTATGACTACGTCATATTAGATGTTGGTAGGCAGATTGACTCATTAACAGTTAAGGGCTTAGATTTAAGCGATACGATATACCCAGTCATGCAACTTGTTATTCCTTATGTTCGGGATGCAAAAAATCTACTAGATGTATTTAAATCTTTAGGTTATAGCAGTAATAAAGTACAGGTCATTGTAAATAGGTATGATAAGTCTAGTAAGTTAAAGTTGACAGATTTAAATAGCGCAATCGCTACAAGTGTGGCGATCACAATACCTAATGAATATATAGCAGTGACAGATTCAGTTAATCAGGGCGTTAGCGTTTACAGGTTATATAAAAATAACCCTGTCACTAGATCTTTAATCAATATGGCTGAGAAGATAACTAATACTCAAGCTAATGAAAAAGGGCTAATGGCTAGACTTTTTGGTAACAAATAAGTAGATAGGTGAACATATGTCGTTAAGAGAACGTTTGGGAAGTTTTGGAGAGGCTAAGAAACTAGCTGGTACCGAGAGTGTGTTAACAAAGAATAGCTATTCGGAACTTAAAAAACATATTCATAGCTCCGTGCTAGAGCGTATTAACCTTGAGCGCCTAAGAAACTATACTCAAGAGCAAATTAAAAAAGAGATCAACGAACTGGTGGGCGTGATTGTAGAGGAACAAAATATTGCCCTAAATCAATTTGAAAGTAAGAACTTAGCGCAAGATATTGAGAATGAAATGTTTGGTCTAGGTCCGCTTGAACCTTTATTGTCGGATCCAACCATCTCAGACATTTTAGTCAACGGTTACAAGCAAGTTTATATAGAGCGTAAGGGTAGGCTTGAGCTTACCAATATAGAGTTCCAAAATAACGCGCATTTGATGAATATTATAGAGCGCATTGTTTCGAGAGTCGGTCGGCGTATTGATGAGTCCAGCCCTATGGTTGATGCGCGCCTAGCAGACGGCTCACGCGTAAATGCGATTATTCCACCTTTAGCGATTGACGGACCAGTTCTATCAATACGACGCTTCTCAGTAAATCCTTTGATGGTGAAAGACTTATTAAGGCTTGGAAGTATTACTAATGAAATGGCAGCTCTGATCAGCGCTATTTCAAAAGCAAAAATAAATACTATCATCTCTGGTGGTACAGGTAGTGGTAAAACTACCTTACTAAATTTAATCTCTGGCTTTATTCCTGAGTTCGAGCGCATCGTAACAATTGAAGATGCTGCAGAACTTCAAATGCGTCAGCCACACATTGTTAGGTTAGAGACTAGACCTCCTAATATTGAGGAAAGGGGAGAAGTAACTCAGCGCGCTCTGGTACGTAACGCCCTACGCATGCGTCCAGATAGAATCATCTTAGGGGAGGTACGTGGAGCAGAGGCACTAGATATGCTTCAAGCAATGAATACCGGTCACGAAGGCTCATTCGCCACCATTCATGCCAATACACCTAGAGACGCACTTGCTCGTATGGAAAATATGGTATCCATGGCTGGAGTTAGTTTGTCAGCACAGGCAGTACGCCAACAAATTGCTTCCGCCATAAATGTAATGATTCAAGTGTCTAGGTTAACGGACGGTACAAGAAAAGTAGTAAGTATCCAAGAAATCACTGGCATGGAAAGCGATACGATAACTATGCAAGAGATATTTGGCTTTAAACAAACTGGTATAAATGAAGATGGAAAGATAAGAGGGCACTATTATGCAACCGGTTTAGTACCACATTTTAATTCACGCTTGAAGGCTTTTGGTGTTGGTTTGCCGGAGAGCATGTTTAACCCATCGGTGCGCTACGAAGTGTAATAGTTAGGTCTATATGGACATTAAATTTAATATATTTATCGTATTTGTCTTTATTGCGGCTTTTTTCGTATTAGAGGCTCTTTATTATTGGTGGACTGCACGATTTGGAGCTGAGTCAACCAGACTAAAGCGTCGTATCGCGAGTATTACTAGTCATGATCTTGATAAAGATGATTATCAAAGCATACTTAAAAACCGCTATGCCGCACAATCAGACTCCTATAGTCAATTTATAATTAATCTACCTATTGTAAATCAGATAGATACACTGCTTATGCAGTCTGGTAAGTATTGGTCATTAACCAAGTTATTCAGAGTTTCTGGCATAGCGATGCTAGCGGCTTTTATTCTAGGTCTTATAATCAAATTGAGCTTTAGCCTATTGCTTCTAGCAATACTTATAGCCGCAGTGTCACCTTTGCTCTACCTTGTTAGGGTAAGAGAGCTCCGCTTTAGAAAGTTTGAGGAACAGCTACCTGAGGCCATAGACTCGATTTGCCGTTCATTAAGAGCTGGACACGCTTTTAATAGTGCGTTTAGTTTAGTCGGCCAGGAAATGGCAGACCCTATCGCCTCTGAGTTTAGGATCGCAATGGAAGAAAATAACTTAGGAATGAGTATTCATGATGCTATGCACAACTTAGCTAAGCGTGTTCCGCTTACAGATTTAAGATTCTTTGTTATCGCGGTCTTAGTGCAAAGAGAAACAGGGGGTAATCTTTCTGAAATATTAAGTAATATCAGCACCATTATACGGGATAGGTTTAAATTACTAGGTCATATCAGAGTACTTACTGCGGAAGGTAGGCTTTCAGCTCTGGTTTTAGCTATGATGCCATTCATTATGGTTTCTTTGCTAAGTGCTCTAAACCCAACGTATGCGCCAATATTATTTGGTACAGCTACAGGCCAATATTATATTAAGGTAGGGTTAGGAATGATGCTAATTGGCATTATATGGATGCGAAATATTGTTAATATCAAAATGTAGGTGGCTATTATGAGCATTCAAGAGGTTATCTTTTTATTACTAGTGTTTATTGCAGTTTTTATGATGCTGATATTAGTAATGAGTAAGTTTGGTTTTAATCCAATTCGAAAAAGAGTTGTTGAGTTATCAAACAACAAGAATAAAGATGGAGATGAGTCTGAGCTCATCAGTTCATTAGTTAGAGTAATGGACCCAATAAGTAAGCTCTCTTTGCCAAGTGAAGGTTGGGATCAATCACCATTAAAGATCAAATTTGTAAATGCAGGCTGGAGAAGCCCCGATGCACCAAAGATATATTTCATTATTAAAACATTATTGACACTATTATTCGCTTTTATCATCTACCTTGTTCAAGACAAATCTACTCAGACAAATAATGCATCTGAAGCATTATTTATAATAATACTTTCAGCTGCTATTGGTTATTACCTGCCCAATATTGTAATGTCTAGAGTTGGAGCAAAGCGTAAGCAAGAAATCATGGAAACACTGCCAGATGCAACTGACTTACTTATTGTATGTATGGAGGCAGGACTTAGTTTTGATCAGGCATTAGCTAAAGTTGCATCAGAGATTAAAATCAAATCAGAAGTGCTATGCCAAGAATTAGAATTAGTTTTAATGGAAGTACGCTCTGGCTTTACAAGAGAACGTGCGTTAAAGAATCTTGCATTAAGAACAGGGGTTGAAGAAATTGACTCTTTAGCAACTATGGTAATTCAATCTGAGCGTTTTGGAACTAGTATTGGTGATGCCTTACGTGTACACGCTGAAACTGCTAGATCTAAGCGTAGACAGAAAGCAGAAGAAACTGCAGCTAAAATTGCACTCAAGCTATTATTTCCACTAATATTTTGCTTATTACCTGCCATATTTATCGTATTGCTTCTACCTTCCATGATGCAAATTAAAGAGGCTTTATCTTAGTTACATTTTTACCTTCTAAAGGAGGCTGAGCTATGAGTAATAACTTAAAATTATTTTCACTTATTTTGCTAGTAAGTAACATTACCGGCTGCTCTACAGCTCAAAAAACTGCCAGAGTAGAAATAGAACCTATGCCTACAGTTATTCGTCATAGCGACGAGTCGCCTAGAGGGCATTATAATCTCGGCAGATACTTCCAAGACACGCAACGTTTAGACTTAGCGCTGCAGGCCTATCAGGACGCATTGAAACTCAACCCTGATGACGTTAAAGTACGCACTGCAATAGCTATTTTGTATGCTGAACTTGGGGACTACCCGACTACTATTTCACAACTAAAGAGTCTTATCGAAAAGTTACCAGATGACGCATCTCTATACAATAACTTGGGTTACACATATTACCTGAGTGGTGACTATCAAGAAGCCGCATCCGTTTTTGGAAAAGCAATTGTTATTGATCCTACAAATGTCCGCACACTAAATAACATGGGAGCTACACTCAATAAACTTGGTAAAACAGAACATGCACTTAAGTTTATATCTCTAGCTAAATCTATTAAAACTGGAAAAATCCATCTAGCAGATGCACCGCTAACTTCTACTGATCGTGTAGAGTCAAATACTAAAGCTAATCAACAAGCACTGATTAACCAACCATTAGCAATAGGGATAGTTGCCACTCGAAGTCAATTTGATACTGAGATTGAAAGTTTAGAGGCAAGCAAGAATTCACAAACAGAAATTAGACAGATCAACTCTGGTATTTATGAGATTGTTAAAAAAGACACCCCAACTGAAGCAGTTGCAACAAATGCTACGACTAAAGAACTCTTACCTGAGGTTAAAGTATTAGCTCAGTATGGAGGTATATCCTTTAAAGTTCATCCTCTAGTAAATAAACTTTTTAATGAGAATATTTCTATGATTGCTACTAATACTGGACTTAGAGATAAGGTATTTTCTCTTGAAATCGTAAACGGTAATGGTGTCAAAAATTTTGCTAGTAAAACTAGAGATGTATTAGCGGAGGCTGGATTAAAACAAACCAGTAAAGTTGCCAATAAGAAAAGTTACAATCAATATAAGACGGTACTGCAGTATCGGGCTGGTTACCGTAATGAGGCTATAAGCCTTGGAAATACATTAAACAAGATGCCAGTTCTGATTAAGCTTAGTATATTGCCTCAAAATACAGACTTACGTTTGGTATTAGGTAGAGACGTTATTAACAACCAATATAACCAATTAACCGGATCGGTTTAAAATTTAGATTTGATGTCAATAAGTAAACACTAGGGCAGCTACTTAAAACTTCAACGTATCTTAATCAGTTATTATTGAGCTACGGAAGAGTTAGCTTACTACTGAGCAACGTCGCGATAGGTAGTTGCTAACTTGATTTATATATGCTGAATTACAGCCTCATTTGTGATCTAGATTTGCTACTTAATATCTTACTGATATTACCTGCGAATCAACCATTTAAGATTGTATTGGCGTCCCCACGGGGATTCGAACCCCGGTCGCCTCCGTGAAAGGGAGGTGTCCTAGGCCTCTAGACGATGGGGACCTAAGAATTTCTGTACCGTATTACAAGTGCAACACTATACTACAAAACACATAATTATCTAAGCAGAATTTTAGTAATTTTTGCATTTTGGTGGAGATAAGCGGGATCGAACCGCTGACCTCTTGCATGCCATGCAAGCGCTCTCCCAGCTGAGCTATACCCCCGAATCTACATCAATTTCGCTAGTGATCTACTTGCGTCATTAGCGAGGCGCCATATTAATGATGGTGCGGACTAATGTCAATGATTTTCACCAGCATTTTTGAATTGTTGCGAATTTATTTCAAAATTACTTTAAAACTAGCCTCTAATATTCGATTGACTCTCGAATTGGGTAAGTTCCACACGAGGAAGAGGTTGCCAACCTGCTTTGCGATGCTCTGCAACTACATTGGTAAACACGCCACCTCGCACGTAAAACTTTGCAGTGACCCGCATAAATTTTGGTTGAGTGGCTGTAACAAGGTCATCTAGTATCGTATTAGTCACAGCTTCATGAAAACAGCCCTCGTTGCGAAAGGACCACATATATAGCTTCAAGCTTTTTAACTCGACGCAGGTTTGGTCTGGTATGTAGTCTAAATAAATTACAGCAAAATCTGGTTGACCTGTTTTTGGGCAAAGACAAGTGAACTCCGGGATTTCCATATGAATATGGAAATCGCGCGCTTGATTTGGATTTTCAAACGTTTCTAATGTTTTAGTAGGTTGTGCAGTTGGTTTGCCGCCGATTGATTGTGTAGTCATAGGGTGTTTTTGCTCAAAAAAAGTTATTATACTAGTTTATAAAACTCTACATAAAATTAGCTTAATTAATTTCTACTCATTTGCGTTTAACTCACTTAAAACTTGCTGGCTTCAAATCGTTTGTTGATCCGACAACGCTACATATTCATGGTCAGCGTGTAGGGGTAGTCGGCCCTAATGGATGTGGTAAATCAAATGTAATGGAGTCTGTGCGTTGGGTGCTGGGGGAGGCATCAGCTAAAGAAATGCGTGGCGATAGTATGGATGCCGTTATTTTTAACGGGTCTGGTAGTCGTAAGCCAATTTCGCGTGCTAGTGTAGAGTTGGTATTTGATAATAGCTTAGGTGGTGCGATAGGCGAATGGAGCCAATATGCGGAGATTTCCGTTAAACGCGTGATCGAGCGAAATAAAGGTTCAACATATTATATTAATAATACTGTGGTGCGCCGTCGTGACGTAGCCGACTTATTTTTAGGCACGGGCTTAGGCGGTCGCGCTTACGCCATTATTGGTCAAAATACGATTAATCGTATTGTTGAAGCCAGGCCTGAAGAGTTACGTATTTTCTTGGAGGAAGCAGCAGGGATTAGCAAGTACAAAGAACGCCGTCGCGAAACTGAGTTACGCTTGCGTGATACGCGCGAGAATCTCACTAGAGTGGAAGACATCTTGCGTGAATTAGATAAGCAAATTGCACGCTTACAGTCCCAAGCTGTCGTTACAAAACAATATCATCATTTACAAGCTGCTTTAACCATTACTAAAGGCCAGGTGTGGTTGCTTAAAAAGCGCAACGCTAGCGCACAGTGGGATAAAGCTCAGCATCAGGTAGAAAAATATGTGAGTGAGCTTGAAAAGCAAATGGCTAGTTTGAGGAGTAACGAAAGTGCTTTAGAGGTTGCTAGGCAACATAACTTCATTGCGACTGAGGCTGTAAATCAGATGCAAACCAAGTACTATGAGGCAAATGCTGAGGTTTCGAATCTTGAGAATCAAGTGAAAAATACTGCAGATGCGCGTGAGCGCGTACAGTTACAGTTACAGCAGATCAATACTCAGTTAGAGAAAAATATCACTCAACGGAGTGCTTTCCAAGAAAGTTTATTACATGCAAATAATGAGCTACGATTAGCGAGTACAGACTTTTCAGCAGCTGAGTTACTCATTATAGAAACTCGTGAAGCTGTTTCAGTTTTATCCAATCATCACCAACAAACCCTAGCTACTTCTAATAGTAGCCATACAACACTAATACATGCTGAACAACGTTTAAAGCTAGAACAGGCGAATATTGGGCATGTTACGCGTGCAGTTGCTGAAACAAACGAGCAGTTAAGGCGCTTACAACAAAGTATAAATAATATTCAGTTTCCATCAGATGAAGTGCTAACTGAGAAGGAGTTACAACTAGATATAGCCGAGGCTGAGATCGCTAGTTTGGAAAAACACGCGATAGAAGTATTGCGAAATGAGCAATCGCTTAATTTTTTACTAAAAACAAATAGGGATACTCACTCAGCTCTGCAGCGAGAGTTAAATTTATTAGAAGCTGAGATAGGCTCCTTAAATAAAATTCAGCAAAACACGCGCAATGGTAATAATGAGGTAGCGCTATCAAACTGGCTAAAAAATGCTGGGCTAGATAATAATGCGCGTATTTGGCAAAAAATAAACATAAAGTTAGGCTGGGAAACCGCTCTCGAATCAGTTTTAGGTGTGAGGTTAAACGCACTTATAACTTCTGAGTTATATATAACAGATAAGCTGCAAGCTAATAGACCACCAAGCGCGTTAAGTTTAGCTATCATGTCTGACGAAGCTATTACAGGCAATACCAAGACTAATCTGCATCAAGTCTCACTTTACTCATTTGTGGAAAAAACAGCGCCAAACTTACAAGTGGCACTACAGGATTGGCTTGCAGGAGCATATGTGCTTGAGGATGGAGTGGATATTAATGTTGCGCGTAAAACGCTAACTCATGGTGAGTGTTTAGTGAATAAGCAAGGCGATATATATACCATGCAAAGTGTAAGCTATTTCGGCACGCAATCTATCTTGCATGGCGTACTAGAGCGACAAGCTCAACTTGACACCTTAGTAGAGAGCCTACCTAGTTTACAGGAAGCTTTTGCTATAGCTGGAAGTAAAGTTTCAGAATTGGAACAACAATTACAGGCTTTACGCTACGAGCACCAAGCACACAACTTGCAATTAAGAACAATGACTCAGCAAGCCCATCAATTAAGTTTGACGCTACAGCAGCTCAAGCTGCAGCAGTCGAACGCTTTACAACGAGAAAAAACTCTTCAAGCAGATATTGTGTTGGCGAACGAGAAGCTAGCCAAACTCAAAACAGAAGCCTCATTAAAGGAGCTATTAATAGCAGAGATTTCACATAACTTTCAACGGTTACGGCATGAAAGAGAGTTAGCTGAGAAAAGTAGGAAGCAAGTCGAATTGGCGTTTAATGAAGCAAGAAATAGGTTGCAAGTGCTAGAGCGGACTCATCAAGAAAAATCTTTTAATATAAAATTAAATAACAATAATATCAATGAATTAAATAATAAAATTAATTATTTACTTGAGGAAAATTCAAGCCTAAAGCTACGTTGTAATGAGTTGGAAGTTACATTAGATGCAACTAAAATGGAAACATTAAAAGCTAACTTAGAAGCTGCGATTAATAATAAGCAACAGCAAGAGCTTGCTTTAATCAAGGTACGCAATCAGTTAAGTGATAGTGAACGGGCTTTGCAGCAGTATGAACGCTCGCGTATGCAAAATGAACAACTACTGTATCCTTTACGAGATAAACTTGAAGCAAGCAGATTAGATGAGCAAGAGGCGCGTTTACATTTTGAGCAATGCCAGACCGAACTATCAACCTCGCCATTAAGTGAGGCTGAGTTGACTGAATATCTAAGGTCTAATAATGATGAGAGTAAACTCAAAGTGATTGATTTAGAAAGTAAGTGCGATAAACTTTCTCTCGATATAGAAAAACTAGGAGCTGTAAATTTAGCAGCTATTCAAGAATTAGAAACCGAACAAACACGTAAGCAATATTTGGATAGTCAGTGTAAAGACTTAACTGATGCTAGCGAAACATTGGAAGACGCCATTCGTAAAATAGATAAAGAAACGAGAGGGCGCTTACAAGCCACCTTTGATGAGGCTAATTACCACTTTATGGAGTTGTTCAGCACGCTGTTTGGTGGCGGGCAGGCAAGGTTAGAGCTTTTAGGTGAAGAGATTTTGGATACAGGAATGCAAGTTTTCGCGCAACCGCCAGGTAAAAAAAATAGCACTATCCATTTACTATCTGGTGGAGAAAAAGCACTCACTGCATTAGCCTTGGTATTTGCTTTATTTAGGTTGAATCCGGCACCATTTTGCTTAATGGATGAAGTAGATGCGCCCTTGGATGACAGTAACACTGAGCGTTTTTGCACAATGGTGAAAAAAATGTCTGAAAAAACACAGTTTTTATATGTAAGTCATAATAAAATAACTATGGAGATGGCACAGCAATTGATAGGTGTTACCATGCAAGAGTCAGGTGTCTCACGTATTGTGGATGTTGATATGGAAGCAGCTGTTCGCATGATGGAAGAAGTTCAAGCTTAATTAGCAACATAGATTAAAGAGCATTACAATGATTAAAGTAATACTAAGGCAAAAGTGATGAAAGTAATTTTGGAAGTTAAATGTAAATGAGTGAGTTACAAATAGCCTTAATCGCCATCGGTGCACTGATTATTCTAGCCGTGCTCGCTATTAATTGGTGGCAGGAAAAACAATTCCACAATCAAGTTGAAAAAAGCTTTCTACCCTTACATAAGGATGCTCTACTAGATAGCGATAGCTTAGATAAAGCTCATTTAGGTGATAACAACCTAGATGACCTAAGTATTCTAGAGTCAAGTTTTGATATGCGTAATTTAAGTGAGCCAAAATTTCATACTGATATAGCCAATACTGCGTTAAGTCATACGCTAGATAATAGGGCAAGCAATCATTTCTCTATCGATGAAACTAGTACAGTTATCAAATATCCATCGCATAAAAAGTATGAAGAATCCGATAGATTTTTAGAGTTGCTAGATGAGAATACAACAGAACTGCCAACGCAAGAGGAAGTATCGATTGAGGATACTTATAGTGAGCTCATTAATGCTAAATTAGACAGATTAGTATTAGAGAGTAGCAAACAAGACTACAATCAGAAAACTTCATTAGCTGACGCAGCAAGCCCACGGCATAATGATGCTAAAGCAGTACCCAACCCACCATTAACCTATCAAGATTCAGTTAAAGAAAATCAATTTACAAAAAGTAATGCACATGTCGAGACTTCAGTAAGTCTGCCTGAAATACTACACGGACAAATGGATTTAACTGCATTATTATATTTGTCATCAGATACGTCTATTCAGGCATTAAATCAGGCAACAACTTCGTTATTTGATAACCTTGATAAACCAATTTTTGTGCATGTTCTAGACTCTAATAAACAATGGCATTTGCTAAGTGGGATGCAATCAAACCAAGAGACTGCGAACAAACGAATATCAAAAGTTGCGTGCAGTATGCAGCTCGCAGACCGTGGCGGTGCGGTGGATCGTAGTATTTTAAATCGCTTTCAACTAGCAGTTGAAACATTAGGTTTGGATATTAATGGTCATGTAGAGTGGCAGAATACGGGTGATATACTTCATGCAGCAAACTCTTTAGATTTATTTTGTATAGAAGTAGATAAAACTATTGGATTTCATCTAGTGCATGGTGATAGTGGCGCTTTTACTGGAACCAAGCTACGAGGATTAGCTGAGGCTCAGGGTTTAACACTCGAATCTGACGGTACATTTAAGTATTTCGACCAATCATCAGATGATATAGCTAGCAGGCAACACCCATCTTTTGTGATGTTTAATCGTGAAGATCATCCATTTAGCCCAGAAATGCTTAGATCATCTGTCGTAAAGGGAGTTACCTTTCAACTAGATATCCCGCACGTTAAGCAATCAGCTGAAACCTTCAATCAGATGATACAGATAGCGCGGCAAATGGAAATAGCTCTAAACGCAACATTAGTGGATAGTAATAATAAACTGTTAGGTAATATTCAAGTCGAGAAGATTCGTCAGCAGATTAAAGTGTTACAAGCCACCATGTTGGTTCGTGGCATTATTCCAGGCTCAGATAACGCGCACAGATTGTTCTCTTAACGTGCTTTGTCATGAATATTTGTAGTTAATTTCTAATACTTTGACAATCACCAGTTAGGCAACTTATGTTAGATCCTTTGACGCAAGCAGATCTATTTGCAGGTTCAGTGCAAGCTAACTTATCCTTACGCTGCCAACAATTGCGTAAACTCATAGCTCTATATGATCATGAGTATTATGTATTAGATGCACCATCTGTTCCTGATAGTGAATACGACCGTATCTATCGCGAGTTACAAGATATCGAACGGGAACAACCTACATTAATTACCGCAGACTCACCAACACAGCGAGTAAGCGGTTCTGCAGTTAATGCTTTTAATAGCATTGTACACAGGCAAGCCATGCTATCGCTTAATAATGCGTTTGAGGATAGTGAGCTTGAAGCGTTTGATAAGCGTATTCGCGAAGCATTAGGGCAAGTACAAGTTGAATATGCAGTCGAGACAAAGTTTGATGGCTTAGCCATCACCTTAACTTATGAGGATGGCATTTTCACGCAAGGTGCAACACGCGGCGATGGTTATACCGGTGAAGATGTCACCCATAATTTGCGGACTATACATTCAATCCCAATGCGACTTCATTGCAAGCAAGCACCTAAATTATTAGAGGTCCGCGGTGAAGTGCTAATGTTTAAGCGCGACTTTGAAAAACTGAATCAAGCTCAGTTAGCAAAAGGTGAAAAATTGTTTGCTAACCCGAGAAACGCTGCTGCTGGTAGTTTGCGTCAATTAGATGCAAAAGTTACCGCGACACGCCCATTAAGTTTTTTTGCCTACGGCTTGGGTGTGACAGACGGAGCTCCTATCTTGAGTAGCCATAGCACCGCGATGGATTATCTAGCGAGCTTACATTTACCGGTTAGCGAATTACGACAATTGGTAATTGGTGTATCTGGTTTACGCGCGTATTACCAAAAAATTGGACAGTTACGTGAAAAGCTACCTTTTGATATTGATGGCGTAGTTTATAAAGTCAATCAGTTCAACCAACAGAATGAGCTTGGTTTTGTTTCTCGCGCCCCACGTTGGGCCATTGCACATAAATTTCCGGCACAAGAAGCATTAACCTTAGTTGAAGATATTAATGTACAAGTAGGACGAACTGGTGCTATTACACCAGTAGCACGGCTAGCTCCAGTATTTGTTGGCGGAGTGACTGTCACCAATGCAACATTGCATAACGAAGATGAAGTACGACGTAAAGACGTGCACATTGGTGATACCGTCATCGTACGTAGGGCAGGGGACGTGATTCCAGAGATTGTTAGCGTGGTGCTGGAAAAACGCCCAGCCGAGGCTCGTCGCTTTGAAATGCCACGGTTATGCCCGGAATGTGGCTCACATATTTTAAAGCAAGTTGATGAAGCCGTGGCTCGCTGTACGGGTGGATTGTTTTGTCCCGCACAACGTAAGCAGGCGATTACGCATTTTGCATCAAGGCGTGCAATGGATATTGAAGGACTAGGCGAAAAACTAGTAGATCAGCTAGTCGAAGCTAATTTAGTGCACACGTTAGCTGATATTTATCAACTAAATTTGGAATCATTAAGTAACCTAGATCGCATGGCGACTAAGTCCGCACAAAACATATTAGATGCACTGCATCACAGCAAAACAACCACATTAGCACGTTTTATCTATGCGCTTGGTATGCGCAATGTAGGCGAGGCAACGGCTAAAGATTTGGCCAAACACTTTGGTAGTTTATCGGCGCTTATGCAAGCTGATACGGCAGCGTTATTAGCGGTGAATGATGTTGGTCCAGTGGTAGCTGAATCTATTAGCAGCTTTCTAGGTGAACAACATAATCAGGACGTAATTCAAGCACTTCAGCAAGCTGGCATTATATGGCCTGAAACTGAAGGCAAGCAGTTAGTTACAGGTCATTTGCTCGGTAAAACATTTGTGCTTACTGGCACACTACCAACTTTATCACGTGATACGGCTAGGGAAATGATAGAGGCTGTAGGTGGTAAGGTGAGCGGTAGCGTCTCTAAGAAAACAGACTTTGTCATTGCTGGAAACGATGCAGGCAATAAGCTAGATAAAGCGCAGGAGCTTGGGTTAGTTATACTGAATGAAGCAAGCTTATTAACCTTGTTGGCTTAAGGCCACTAATGGATTACCGTCACTATTTAGAGCAAATTATCGTTATCGCTAAGGCTGCTGGTGATGCCATCATGCAGGTCTATTCAATCGACTTTAGTGTCGTTAAGAAAAAGGATAGCTCACCGCTTACACAAGCCGACTTAGTTGCACATCAGCTAATTGTTCGGGCTTTAAGTAAACTCACACCAGAGATTGCTATTCTTTCTGAAGAGTCAGATAGCATAGGGTTTGAAACGCGGAGTCAATGGCAGCAATATTGGCTGATAGATCCATTAGATGGCACACGCGAATTCATCAAAAGAAATGGTGAGTTTACCGTCAACATCGCTCTTATAGATCAGCATCAGTCTGTACTCGGAGTTGTGTACGCCCCAGTGACAGGTTTGCTGTATTACGCTAGCCGTGGTTATGGCGCTTATAAACAGCTTGATATAAATAACCCTAAAAGTAGCCCTCAAAAGATCAATACAAGAGTCTTAAATATAAAACAACCAACTGTGGCTGGTAGTCGCTCTCACTCCAATAAAGAAATGCAGCAATTTATGCATCATTTAAAAAGTGCTAGCGGTGTCGAACCTGAACTAATTAGTATGGGCAGCTCTCTAAAAATATGCTTGGTGGCAGAAGGTTTAGCTGACGTCTATCCAAGATTAGGGCCCACTTCGGAATGGGATACTGCAGCAGCGCATTGTGTATTACAGGAAGCCGGCGGCAATATAGTAGATATGTCTAATCAACCGCTACTTTATAACACCAAAGACTCGTTATTGAACCCTAACTTCTTTGCTAAAAGCGACAACATTCATGACTGGGCAATGTATTTATAACTTGCGTAAAGTTGCTTAGTAAAGCTTGAATTTAAAAAGAGAAATACAAAAAATGAAGTTACAAACTACTTTAATTTCAATATTTATCATATTGTTTTTAAATAATGTTTATGCAGCTAACTCTGAAGCTTTAACATGTAAAACTGCCCTAGATAAAGGCGATGCTTTAGCTGCACTGAAACTAGCAGAGAAAGCACTCAGCAACAATAATAAAGCATCTGAGGCATACATTTGTCAGGGACGGGCTTTAATGGTTATGGCTAAAATTGACTTAGCATTATCATCTTTTAAACAAGCAAGCACTTTATCTACTGACTCCTTTGAGAAAGCCGTCGCTACTTTGTTGATAGGGCGCGCTTATCGTGCGCTTAATCAAGATGAGTTAGCGATAGAGAGTTTTCAGCAAGCGGCAGAAAATGCTAAAGCCGCTAGCAATAAGACATTTGAGCGTCTAGCGCATAACGCAATAGCTAATGTTTATTTTGAAGGCAGCCAGTATGCTAAGGCTCTAGGTGAGTATATGTTAGCTAGCAAACTTGCTGAAAATGATAATGAGCGCGGTGAAAGTTATGAAAATATAGCACTAACCCACCACAAATTAAATCAAAATGATTTGGCTGTTGAATACCAGCTTAAAGCTTATTTAATGCATGACACTGCTGGAACTTTAGATCAGTATGCCCACTCAAGCATTGAACTAGGTCGTTATTATGTGATTACCAAAAGTTACGTCAGCGCTGAAAATATACTAAATAGAATCATTAAATTCGCTAAAGAGCATGGCGGGGCGTATTACGAGGCACAAGGTAGCTATGTATTAGCACAAGTTAAAGCTGCCAAAGGGGATTTGACAACAGCTAAAAGCTTGATTGAGAATGCAAAACTTATCGCTAAAAACACCGATGACAAAGCCCTAGATGCAGAGATAGAGCACGAAACTGCTGGTTTGTTTTAATTTTAGACTTCAAAGTAAAATTTAATCGAATAGCTTGTAAGTTAATCTAGTTAGACACGACTAATGGACAATAGCAATACTCATCAATCTTTATAACTATATTTCTAATTGAGAACCGCCATGATTATTCGAAATAAACCTGACATCGCTCCTTCTGAGATTACTCCTAAATCAGTATTTGATAACCGTCGTGAATTCATACAGAAAGCTGGCTTTGGCTTAATGGCAGGGGCAGCGGTAAGCTTATTAAGCAATCCCATAAAAGCCGCCATAGTGAGCTCTGGAGCCCCTGAGGGTACTAGTAGATTAATGGGTCATACGAGCGTTCCAGCGATTACTAAACCACTACCTTTTGGCGCACATCAAAAAATCGCTAGCTATACCAAGACAACTTATGGTGCAAGTGAAAAACTCACTACCTATGAAAATATTACTACTTACAATAACTATTATGAGTTTGGTACAGATAAAAACGAGCCTGCTATTAACTCAAAACTATTCAAACCGTACCCTTGGACAGTCAGTATTGAAGGTGAAGTCAAAAAGAACAAAACGATAAGCATTGAAGATATTTACAAACTAGCACCGCTAGAAGAGCGTATCTACCGTATGCGTTGCGTAGAGGGCTGGTCTATGGTGATACCATGGATAGGTTTACCTTTAGCACAACTAATTAAATGGGCCGAGCCTAATTCCAATGCAAAATACTTGGAGTTTATTTCTTTAGCCGATAAACAACAAATGCCCGGCCAGAACTTACAAGTGCTTGATTGGCCTTATGTAGAAGGCTTGCGTATGGATGAGGCAATGAATCCACTCACCATGATGGCGGTCGGCTTATATGGTGAGCAACTACCCAATCAAAATGGTGCTCCAATGCGCCTAGTAACCCCATGGAAATATGGCTTTAAAGGGGCTAAAGCTATTGTTAAAATCCGCTTCGTTGAAAAAATGCCAGTTTCAAGCTGGATGAAAGCCGGGCCAAATGAATATGGATTTTATGCGAATGTGAATCCAAATGTAGAGCATCCACGCTGGACTCAGTCTTCTGAAAAGCGTATTGGTGGTGGTTTATTTGCTGGGCGCATTAAAACACAGATGTTTAACGGTTATACCGAGCAAGTAGGGCAAATGTACGCGGGTATGGATTTACGTAAGAACTTTTAAGGTAAGCACCATGTTAGCTTTTTTAAAAAACAACCCGACTAAAAAACAGATTACACACATCAAGATTTTCTTATTTATGTTGTGTCTTACCCCATTGGCACGTTTGCTCTGGCTCAGTATTACAGATAACTTAAGTGCTAATCCAATCGAGTTTATTGAACGCTCAACTGGTTTTTGGGGGCTATTTATCTTACTTGCAACGCTCACATTAACGCCAGTTCGCCTACTTACAGGGCGTGCATGGCCAATACAAATGAGGCGCATGTTAGGCTTGTTTATGTTTTTCTACGCATGCTTACACATCATTACTTACATATGGTTAGACTTTGCATTCGATTGGTTAGATATCACCAAAGATATAGCTAAGCACCCTCGTATACTTGTTGGCTTTGCAGCATTTATCTTAAGTGTTCCATTAGCCTTAACATCCACTAACAACATGATAAAACGCTTGCGTGAACACTGGAAACAGCTGCACCAACTGGTCTATTTAATAGCAATTTTAGCGACAGTACATTTCTGGTGGTTAGTTAAGAAAGACATTCGAGAACCGCTTCTATATGCTTGTATATTAATAACTTTATTGGGAGTTAGAGTTTACTATAAGTATATTAAAAACGCTAAAGTAAACAAGGTTCAAATTAACAGCTTGTAATTTGAACTCCTTAGTTTAAATCAGCTATTAAAAGACTATAGAGTCATTGATGGACTAGCGACTGGCGTGCTAATGACAAGTTACCCCTGATTTACTTACCAATGTTTTGCCTCTACTATCTACTATCTAGTGGGTAGATAAGTATAGATTATCTAACTATAAAGAAAGTTAAACTAGATATAGATACCTTATCTGGTACGGATAAACAAGCTTACTACTATCTTCTTTTTTTACGTTCATTAGCCTCGTTTAGCTGATGATAAACATACTTATTATATTCTTTATAATGATGGTTAAACGGTAAGTTATATGTAATAGCTATCCATTTAGCAACGGCAGCAGAGCGACTAATACCGGCTTTGCAATGCACAATAATACCCTTAACGTGAGGCGCCACTGTACAAACAAAATTAACAATATCTGTTGCGTGATTTTCTGTAATTAAAGTAGTAGATTTACTTAAACCATGCTGTGGTATCGCATCATCAAACTCTGAACGATGTACAGCATACCAACCAACCATCAGATTAGCTTCAGTAGAACCTTGCTCAGTAATAGATATGAGCGCCCAGTCTTCAAAGCCAGCGGTATTTTCTGCAACATTGCGATTTACAAACATTACTTTATTGAGCATTCTCATATTTCCGCTAATTTTGTTTAGCTACTTTTAAGTTTAGATTTCCAGTAATAGAGCACGCTACCTTTTAACTGCCAAAAGCACCTGTATAGCTAACTACTTTCCCCCATGACCTTAGTATGGGCGCTAAGTATGCATTACTAATGTCAATTACTCAATAACTGTAATGGCATGTTAATCTATAGTGCAATAATTAAAATAGGCAGGTATTGTAGAAGACTATATTAACTAGTATTAATTAGCTTATTTACTTCAAATTTACCAAGAGAGTTTTTATCTAAATAAATTTAACCCATTGATACTTAAATAATATTTAAAATTAATTTAATTTTTATATTAAATATTTCTCAAACAATAGCCCTTACGGGTCATTGTAAACCCTACTACCAATTTAATAAAATGAGGCTATAAGTAAAGCTTATTTTTAATTGATTGTTGAGATATGTTTAGTAAAATTACAGTATTAATATTCGCAGGCGTGCTCTTTGTATCTTCGGCAGCCGCCTTAGCTAGCGATAATGAAAAATTAACCAGTTCAAGTAAAATTACCAGCGTAGTGAGTAGTGTTGCTAATACCAGTGTAAAAGTACAAACTGAAGCTTTTAGAAGCGCATCTATTATACTCAATACTTCAAATGGTAAAGATACAACAACTCCCGTCAATGGGTGGTTACTAATCATGGCCTTGTTTGGATTTGTTTTACTATCTAATCGCACAGGTGTTTGACTCTATGTAGTAAGCCTTCAATTAGGTTTTTTGAGTGGTACTGTGTTAACTCTTTATTAACTATAAATCTCATACGAGTTAACTTTAATACGTTATAGTTTAAGTCTTGCACCCAAGTATAGTTATTTACCTAAAGAGAAAATAAATATGAAAACTAAAATATTTTTATGGCTGGTTATCGGTCAACTCCTAGCATCAATTTCAACAGCTAGTGCAGATACCTCGCAAACGTATAGGCTTCGCCAAGGAGACTTGATACAAGTCTCAGTTTGGGGTGAAGATAAACAGCAGAAAGAAAGCCTTGTGCTGCCTGATGGAAGCATTACTTATCCCTTAGCGGGCAGGGTCGAGGTTGTCGGCCTTACCTCAGTAGAGGCTGAAAAGAAAATAGCTGATAAATTAAAAGCTTACATTCCTGACCCACAAGTAACAGTAGTTATTTCAAATATTGCAGGCAACCTTACTTTTGTCGTTGGTAAAGTAGTAAAGCCCGGTCAAGTTTTTATGACAGGGCCAATGACAGTTCTTGATGCGCTAAGTGTAGCAGGTGGTTTGGATAAGTTTGCCGATCATAACAGTATTAAAGTTTTAAGAAAGACACCTCAAGGCGGCCAAAAAGTAATTCCTGTTTACTATGATCGACTTATTCGAGGTGAGGCACTCGAAAGCAACATCACGTTAATTCCGGGCGATACAATCTTAGTCCCTTAATTAAATCGATAAACACCTGAATATAGGTATAATGTAGTATAACTTTATCTATATTTGGGCATTAAGATGATTAAAAATATACAGATGGTAAAAAAGTATAAAAAAAACAAAAGCTCTAAAATAAGTTTGCTTCTAGCTAGTTTACTTGGGTTACTTTTACAACAGGCGCATGCAGCAGAAGTAAACACTAAGCTTATCGTAACTGGCGGGCTTGAGTATAGCTCCAACCCAGCCTTATCTGGCTTTCAGAAAGATCCCGTATGGATATATACACTCGCACCGAACCTATTGTTCGATGTGAAAAGTGATGATAATTTATGGTACTTGGATGGTCTTTTAACGGTACAAAGAAACTCAAATGAAAGCGTGTTAGTTAACCGAGAGGATCCGAGGCTACTAGTTGGCTGGACCCATAACTACGAGTCCGATATTTTAGGCGTAACAGCAAGCTACGCTGAGAGCTCAAGTTTAATGAGCCAGTTAATTAGCTCTGGAACGTTTAGCCAGATAAATAATACGCAAGTAACTAAACAATTAACAGCGAACTGGCAGCATACTATAAACGATAGGTGGTCAGCCTTAACTAGTTCTGCTTATACTGATTATAGCTACAGTGTGAAACAAGCTACGCTTTTAGATTACTCAGTAGGCACAGTTGCTTCAAAATTAACTTACGAAAATAGCGAAAAGCTTAAAACTTCAATTCAGGCAGCCTACGCACAGCTAAACCCCGATGGAGTTACTAGAAGTACTGATAAGGTGAGTTTAGTTGTAGGTGCAGACTATAAAGTTAACGAGCGTTTCGATATCGGTGGTGTAGCTGGTGCTTACAATCTGTCAGGCCGTCAATCAGAGGATGATTGGCTTGCTGGTGTATTGGCTAGTTACGCTATAGAACGAACGAAATATAGCTTCGCCTTGAATAGAGAGATCGATACTTCAGGTATTGGTGGCTTTCAGATATCAGATGCACTTAAGCTAGGGTGGATATTTGACAAAACTGATAAAGACAGATTTGGTGCAAACTTTAATTACAATCGATATAAAAAAGATCTAACTATCGGCTTAGATAAAGTGAACTATCAAGAAGTAAGTGGTTATTTTCAACACGACTTTTCAAGTCACTGGCAAGGACGTGTTGCTACAACATACAGAAAACTAGACTCTATTGTTACTAATGCTAATGGAACTGTCATAGGCTTCACAATTACATATGATCAATACGGCTTTTAATTAGTAAGGGTAGAGAAGGTTAATGTCTTTAGAATCAGATTTAACGTTTGACGATTATATTCAAATCGTCAAACGTAGGTTTCCACTCGTCATCGGAGTTTTCTTCTTAGTTTTCCTACTTACGACTGCCTACGCAATTAAGCTTCCTCCGGTGTATCAGTCTACAGGTACGATTCTTATCGAGTCACAACAAGTCCAATCAGACTTAGCAAAAGAAAAGTTTGCAGCAGATCGTTTTGCAGCTCTGAAACAGGTTGTTCTCAATAATGAGAATTTAGTTAAAATTGCTAAAAAATACAAACTTTATGGGCTAGATAAAAATCCAAATATATCACGTGCTAGTCTAGTAGCAGCCACACTATCTCACATTAAGGTAGATCCATTAAAAGCAGACGCAGAGCAATGGGGTGACAAACCAACATTTGCATTTAATATTACCTTCAAGCATTATAAGGCTGACGATACCTACAATATTACTAATGATTTAGTTAAGTTATTCCTAGATGAAAACGATCGTGCAAGTAAGGCCAAAGTAACCGAAACTGCAGAGTTTTTCGGAAAAGAGGCTGAGAGACGTAAAAACGCTTTAGAGAAGATTGAAAGTGAAATTACCAGATATAAAGAGAGCCACTCAAATTCACTTCCTGAAAATAAAGGAATGCAGGTCACAAGTTTAGATCGTCTTGAAAATGATCTAAGAGAAAACCAACGAGAGTACAGTGCAACTCAAGCAGAGTTAAGATCTCTAGATATAAGTATAGAATCTGCTAAAGCAGGTATCGGCTTGAGTACACCTCAAAACCAGTCTTCAGGTCCTTCAGATTTAGAAAGACTAAGGGCAGATCTAGCAAATCAATCAGCTATATATAATGATGACCATCCTTCTATACGTGCTCTAAAACGTAAGATAGAAGTTATTGAAAAGAATAATGTATCTGTAGGGTCAACCTCAGGAAAGCCTGCAACAGCTCAGTCTTTTATGGTGGCAAAGCTACAGGCGCAAATTGATACTGCAAATGCACGTCTAAAGTCGTTAGAAAACGAAGAAAAAGGCATTAGAGCTAAAATAAACCAAACAGAAGGCCGTGTACTACAGAGCTCTCAAACCGAAGGCGTTTTAGGTGCGTTGTTACGAGATTATGATGCTGCAAAAGCTGCTTATACAGAAATAAAAGTTAAGCAAGATAACTCTAAAATCGAAAAAAGCATCGAGATGGAGAATAAAGGCGAGCGTTTTGTCTTAATTGAAGAGCCTCTCCTCCCAGAGAAACCAATTAAACCTAATCGGCTACTTATAATTTTTGCAGGATTTATTGGTGCGATTGCTAGTGCAATAGCACTAGCTGTTCTAATTGAGGCGCTAGATAAACGTGTGAAAGGAGTTGATTCTTTGACTGCAATTATGCAGCTACAACCATTAGCATCAATTCCTTATATCTACACAGAGTCAGAGTTAGAGAGGAAAAAAAATATCTTATCTAATACGCTACTCATTACTTTAGTAGCTACTATAGTTCTTTTATTACTAGTGCAGCTCTTTATTATGCCACTTAACACATTAACTACTCTGATATTAACTAGATTTTAGTGAGAATGGCTTATGGAAAAAATTAAAGATGCCTTAGATAAGGCAAAAATTAGAAGAAGTACTCAAGTAAGAAAACCAATAGGTGATCTAAAAGATAATAAATTCACAGAAATAGATGATGAGCTTAAATCTATCGTCTATAGTCAAACCTCAGTAGTTAAATTAGATACTTTACATTTAGAAAAAAATCGTATCGTTGCACAAAATGATAATAACCCTGCTAGCTGGGTATTCGACTCTCTTCGAACACAGGTTTTACAAAAAATGGAGGAGAATAACTGGCGTACTATAGCGGTTATTTCACCCACACCAGCTGCTGGAAAGTCAAATATATCTATTAATCTAGCAATTAGCATTGCGAAGCAACCCCAGAAATCAGTGATGCTAGTAGACTTTGATTTACGAAGACCTCGCATAGCTCAATATTTAGGTCTTAATCAAGATAAGTCTTTTAACGACTTCCTTAAGGGCACAGCTAATCTATCAGAGATTATTGTGAATCCCGGCATACCACAACTAACAATTATTCCAACAAATAAACCGATAAAACAATCATCAGAGAGCTTATCTTCAGCAAGAGTTAAACAGCTAATTGTTGAGTTAAAAGAAAGATATGACTCTAGAATCGTAATCTTTGATCTGCCACCTATTTTAAACGCTGATGATGCGATGGTACTACTGCCTCAAGTTGACTGTGTACTTTTGGTAGTCTGTAATGGTTTACACACGGAGTCTGAGATTTCAGAAACTATGCGCTTACTTGTCAGATACAATATATTAGGAGTTGTAGTTAACAAAGCAGAGGTCGAACCAAGAAGTTACTATTATTAGAGTTATATAATAATTTGACTCAGAATTACCCAATATCGATAACGCGCTAATAGTAGGACCTACCGTTCTTAAGCTTATATTGCGTACAGCTAAATTAATTCTTCGCTTTCATAGTTCTAGTCTGCCAAAACATTGAATTCTAGAGCTTAACTCTAAGCCGACCTAACCAACTACTACTTATGTAGCAATCTAAAAACTCTATAAAGAACCTCAACCGTTAGTATTAAGCAACACCATAGAAACTCAAGGAAAAGTCAAAAGGTGTATAGTAGGGTCGACCATCTCTACAAGGTTGAGGAGATTTAAGGCTCTACTTTAAGGCGAGATGTTGAGTAAATAGACTTAGCAGTGTTTTTAATATCTGCTTTAGTCATATGTTTTAGATTTGTAACACGGCTATAACTATAGATAAGACCTGCTAGTGACCAATAAAAAATAGGGATAATACCAATTCCACTGGTTGTAAAAATTGTAACCAACACAGCTAATAAGGTCGCTAAGAGGACTCTACCACATAGATACTCCTCGCTTTGCTTGTCTTTTATAGATCTCATTCTATTTAAAATAGTAATTAAAACTAATGAGAAGAAACTAACAAAAAGACTCAGACCTATCAGTCCGTTATAGAGTGTAATAATTAAATAACTATTTACAATATCTATAATACCCTCGCCCTGTACCATATCCTCCATCTCAGGTTCTTGTTTAGGATCAAATACTCCAAAAACTGGGTACTTATTAATAATTACTAATGACCTATCAATTAATTTCTCGCGGTACTCAACATTCTCCTTATCAGTTTCACCAATAAATGGGATTAAGTTGATAATTTTTTGACCACCTGGTACCCAGTTTAAAACTGGCAAAACGAAGATAAGTGCAATTAGTATCAAAGAAAAACGCTTTGTCACATTTTTACCAAACGCAATAAACACCAAAAGAAGCACGGCGGTTCCCACCCAAGGCCCTCTAGATAATGAAGACATTAGACCAACTAAAATTAGCGTAAATCCTATTAACCGAAGAATATTACTTTTAATTGACTGTGCGATAAACAGATAGAACCCTAGAGCTATCATCATAATGTAACCTAATATAATTGAGTGACCCAGAGAGGCAATTGCACGGATGCTATCTTCACGGCCAAGATATTTCCCCATATTCCAATTAACTCCCAAAGCACTAGTTAACGGATTATATAAAAGCCATGCTGTCTTATACTCATAAGCACCTATAGCACCAGCTATAAAACAAGTCATAACTAACGCTATCATTACTTTTTTAAGCTGATTAAAATCTTTTATTGCACGGCTAGCCGCATAGTACGGTAGAAAAATATCAGTAAATCCCTCAAATCCAGATCGTAAGGCATCCGTAAATGTAGTTCCGCGCATAAGTAGTACTGTATTTAGCAATATCATTAGAATGATTAATTTATCTGCTATAGGTTTTCCAAGCCTTGGAATCTCTAGATTTGATTTAGTGGTTAATAACAACGGTAAAAGTAGTACCAGCGAAAGTACACGTACATGGTTAATACTAAAAAGGTTAGGAATACGTGAAGATATAGTGGGAATTATGATAAGTAATGCGAAAAAGAGGGCGAATTTATTTTTATCTGACTTTGCTATATACAGAATATATAATGAGCTTAGAGTGATAAAAATCCAGAAGTTATTTGCTAAAAAAGCAATTAACGTGATTGCAAACCAAGCATTTCGCCAGCGACTAAACTCTTCGGTTAATAACATTGGTCCTAACGTTTTTTTTGCATAAAGAAATACAAGTGTTGCAATTAAGAGAATGACGATTAATGCTCTAATGTGCTCTGGCATAGAACTTTCAAATTAAAATATGAGAATTGTTTTTTAAGAGCTAGGTTTACACGTACTTAGCTTTAGAATTATGCTATATCTGTTGCATCAAGTCTAACTATAAACCTAGTGAAAAAAGAAGAGGCGCTTTGCGCCCCTTTTTTACTTGATTCTTACTATTGATTTTTAAGATATCTATCTAATAAAATGTCCTACCATCGCCTAATAAATGAGCATGACAGTCTTTTAGTTTATTAATACAATTATCTACAATTCCCTTATGGAAAGTTTCATCCCAGCCCATCATAAAGTCTGCATGCGCAGAGTACCCAGCATAGGCTGTTGCCGGATCATAATTATCACTTGCTAATCTCCACCATGAGGTTCCTCTCGTAGCGTCTGTCACGTCATAGTAAACAATAATTGATACTTGAGGTAGTCTTACTGGATGAGTCGCAGGGCAGGTATTATTCGTTACATAACTATCTGCAGCATAAGCCATATGGTCTTTATGATTAGTACTATCCAAATTTTTACCATCCCAGCAATTAGGGAAGTCAACCTGCATCGAGATCAACCCACCACTGGCACAAGCTGGAATGTAGTTTCTAGTAGAAGTATAGAGTTCATTACATTGAAATGCTTGATTACCATCTGTTGATGCAGTCGTTCTGCTCATAGAGCCAGCAATCATTTTTAAGCCTCTAGGAATCACATTAACCGTAGCATGTTTATAATAGATTAATGAGGCTCTTTTTGAGGATGGGGCTATTGGTTTATGTGTATAAGTATCAATCATCGCAGGAACCCAATATGCAGATCTATTCATGATTCCACCTTTACATGTACTATTTCCACCCAATCTTAACGACTCTGTAGTAGAAGCATAATTTGTATTTACATTGCCAAAAAAAGTATGTAAGTGTGATTTACCCTGTTGACCTGGGAACACAATAGGGTCGTCAAATAGCATGTGAGCAAATCCACACTCTATTCTGAACGCCCCATGATCACCATAAGGCCCTGAATCGTCAGTTGGCTGTTCAGAGGTAGGAGCGACCTGTAGTTGTCCACTACCAAAATTTCTCGGCGGAATAAATGCTGCATCGACTATTGGCATAAATGCCATATTGCTAGGTGTAGGTGTAGGTGTAGGTGTAGGTGTAGGTGTAGGTGTAGGTGTAGGTGTAGGTGTAGGTGTAGGTGTAGGTGTAGGTGTAGGTGTAGGTGTAGGTGTAGGTGTAGGTGTAGGTG
>Ga0208626_1000162_pt1 | contig 28608 bp, 26 predicted proteins | sample LakWasMet10_HOW4_2_FD_183860 | JGI IMG/M metagenome (GOLD analysis project Ga0208626, IMG submission 183860) | Freshwater sediment methanotrophic microbial communities from Lake Washington under simulated oxygen tension - Sediment Metagenome... | ecosystem: Environmental > Aquatic > Freshwater >... | reverse complement strand
TTATCCGCCAGTGCATCCTGGGCATTCTGCAGTAAATTATGCAATACCTGACGCAGCATCGTGCTGTCGCCTTTAATAGTACATGCCTGCGTTGTTAAATGCTGCTCCATTTTTATTTTCGGCAAATCATAAAGCGACATCACTTCATGAATCAGCATATTCAAATCCAGCTTATCCAGATGCGGCGCCGGCGAGCGTGCATATTCGCTGAATTCGTTGACCATCTTTTTCAATGCATCGACCTGGTTCACGATTGTTTCCGTAGAACGTTTCAGCATTTTCGCATCATCATCGTGCAGCTTATCGTGCAATTTATGCGCCATGCGCTCTGCCGAAAGCTGAATCGGTGTCAGCGGATTCTTGATTTCATGCGCCAAGCGCCTTGCCACCTCGCCCCAGGCTGCATCGCGCTGCGCCTGTACCATCGCGGTTGCATCATCAAACACGGCTACATAGCCGCCATCCGGCAGACGTGTGCCGCGCAGCGTAATAATTTGCTTGCCTTGTGCCGTTGCGATCTCGATCTGCGTCTGTGTATCTTCTTTCTGGCCATTCTTCTGGCCTGAATCCTGCTGGCTATTCAATGCGATTGCCTGAAAAAAATTCGCCAGCTGCGCCTGCTTTGCAATAATCATGTCCGGGGTGAACCCGACATAGCCCTCAAGGGAAACTCCCAATATATTGACGGTCGCTTCATTGAAAGTACGCAGCTCGCCACGTTCATTCAGCGCCAGCACACCGGATGACAGATGCGCCAGTATGGTTTCAAGATAGCCGCGGGCGGCCTCAACCCTAGCACGATTCCTGTCGGCGGCCTTTCTTGCATCACCCAGCTGCTGAGTCATGCTGTTGAATGACTGCACTAAAACTCCGAGTTCATCCTTACCATGTGCCGGCAGGATAATATTGTAATCGCCGCTCGCAAGTGCCCGGGTACCCTCTGCCAACACAGTAAGCGGCGCTGATAGCCTGCGGCTTAACACGAACGCGATCGCTACAGCAGTAAACATTGCCAGCATCATGACCAGTGTCAGCGTCAGCGCGAACACTTCCCGCAATGCAGTCCGGCTATAAGATAACTGCTGATAATCCTGATAGACATCCTGCACCGCCTCGGCTGTGGTTGCGAGCGACTTGGGCACAGGTTGCAGCAATTGCAGGATGCGTGTTTCACCCGCAATATCCTGCACGCTGATAGGCACCAGAACGCGCAAAAACAATCCTTTACCCGCAATCGGCTCAATATTGCCGTAAATACGCTGGCGTGCCTGCCGAAGCTGCGTTACGCTCGGCAGTTCCGGCAGGAAGCTGCTGGAGTCACTGCTTGATACCGACAGGATGCGGCCCTGCGGTGTCAACAAGGTCGCATCCTGGATACCGCTCTTCTCGCGCAAATCGTTCAGCAATGCGTAATGCGAAGTAGCCGGCTGAAAAGCAAGGCTCGCAGCCATACCCTCACCTTTTTCCTTCACATCTGCCAGCATGATGTCCAGCGCGGTGCGCCCCAGGTTCAAGCCGCCTTCCAGCGCCGATTCCACCTTGACGTTGAACCATGACTCAATCGAGCGCGTCAGGAAATTGACGGATACCATATATACGATCAATCCCGGAATAATCGCCATCAGCGCAAACGACCCTAACAGGCGCAACGTAAAGCGGCTGCCTATCACGCGTTCGCGGATATTGCGATACAGGCTGAAAAGCTGGTAACCGATCAAAACCAGCAGCAGTACTGCCAGTGCGATATTCAAGGCTACCAGCAGCGTGTAATACTCTCCCGACGCGGCAGTATTGGCGCTGGCATTCGAAAGCAGGTAGAGCAGCACCGCACCTAGTAATGCACTGATGTATACAATGTATTTCATTTAAATATATTCGGCGACCATTCAAAACGCTGCGAACTCATTTTCCAGTCATTTGAGCCCATGCCATCTACCTGCAGTGCTTTAGGCAGTTTTTTATGATCCAGGCGCATCATTAATATCGCGGTATATGGCTCACCTTTTTCTACATCGGACTTTTCAAATACCTTTAAATCCTGGATGATCGACAAGTCTTCTATCGCCGCATCCAGGCTGGCATATGTTCTCTGCTGCTCGTTACGGATCACGATGTATTGGCGGGATAAAGCGTGATAACTCACACTGACCTGCTGCACTGTCGTTGCCACTTCGTCATCGAACCAGTACTGACGCGGTGACAGCAACTGAAACTCAATCAGGAAATTAAAGGTGAATCCCTTAAGAATCGCTTTTTCCATCTCCGGGCTGAAATTGATCTCAACATCAGCATTCAGCAACACTTCATCTTCATATGTGATCAGGTTCGCGCTCCTGATCTGCAGGCTATTGCCTGCTGCCTGCACTGCGTCCACGAACAGCAGCAAACTCAGGGCAAAAAACAGATGCTTAATTTTTTTGCAGAAGTGCATAGAAAAAGCCGTCATGCGCGGTTGAAGGAATCAGCTGGCCGTTCAGCTGACCAAGATTTGCGAAAGAATCTATAGGCAAGGGCAATTGCTTTGCATCAGAATGTTGTAATAAGAAATTATCCACTTGTTTTTGATTTTCTTCATTAAATACAGAGCATGTCACATAAAGCAATTTACCGCCTTTTGCCAACAATTGCCATAAATTAGGCAAAATTTTAGCCTGCTGGGCGGCAAAAGAAGCCACATCTGCCTCGCGGCGCAGCCATTTGATATCGACATGCCTGCGCACAATGCCTGATGCAGTGCATGGGACATCAGCCAGGATTCTATCAAAGGGTTTTCCATCGTACCAATCGGCAGATGATGCGTCTGCTGCCCGTAAATCAGCACTTAATTGCAAACGGCTAAGATTTTCCTGCACACGCTGCAGCCGCCCGGCATCACTATCCATAGCAGTCAGATCTACATCTGCGAGTTCCAGAATATGCCCGGTTTTGCCTCCGGGCGCACAGCACGCATCCAGCACACGCAAGCCAGGCTCGATATCAAGCAGGCATGCCGCCAGCTGCGCACCATAATCCTGCACGGAAACGATGCCGTCGCTAAAGCCTGGAACTTTCTCTACGCCTGCCGGCTTGGCCAGAACGACTGCCTGCCCCCCGATATGGCTAGCCTCAATGTCCTGCCGCTCCAGCAGCTGGAGATATTCTTCAATACTGATCTTTTTGGTATTCACACGCAGCGTCATTGGCGGGTGCTGATTGCCGGCAACCAGCATTGCTTGCCAATGATCGGGATACTGTGTCTTGAGTTTGTTGATCCACCATTGCGGGTAGGAATATGCCGCCACTTCAGTATTGGCGAGCCTGACTGCGAGTTCATCTTTTTTACGCAGGAAGTTGCGCAGAATGGCATTGACCAGCCCTTTTGCCCATTGCTTAGGTGCCGGTTTCCTTAACTGGCTTACGGCATGTACAGCCTGATTCACCACGGTGAACGCATCGGCTTTATCATGCAACAGCTGATATATCGCAACCAGCAGTAACGTATAGATACGGTCATCGCTTAACGGCTTTTCGAGCATGCAGGTTAAATATGCGTTAGTTTCCCCGTAAAAGCGCAATGTGCCGTAGCTTAAATCTGCCGCCGCCCCCCGCTGCTGCGGAGTAGCATCCGGAAAGTGCGCCAATGCAGCCGGCAGCGCGAGTGTCAAGTTACGGCCGGACAATACTTGATTTACTGCATCTGCAGCGATTTGTTGGGCAATATACAAAATAGATTCTGACTATAAATGCTAAAGTCCGATTTTACTTGATAACGATCATATTAGGGATAAGCTGTTAAACTGCTGTCATCGTAATGAGCATTCAATCGTTAAATTACACTCTATCAACAAGGAGTTTGTTATGAATAGCACGCATGTTTTAAAACGTTTACTGTTTTCTGGGTTATTACTTGCGGCCACCGGTTCAGCACTGGCTGCTGATGTCGGCGTTTCAATCAGCGTCGGCCAGCCTGGATTTTACGGCCGTATCGATATCGGCGATTATCCCTACCCTCAGCCACGCCTGATATACAGCAACCCGATTATCGTGCATCGCCATGCTGATGTATATTATGAGCCGCTTTATTTACGCGTGCCGCCCGGCCATGCCAAGAACTGGAAACGTTATTGCGGCCGCTACAATGCCTGCGGACATCCTGCTTATTTTGTTCAGGATAACTGGTACCGCAATGAATATGCACCCGTGTACCGCGAGCGGCATGGCTACGGCCACTACGGCCGCGATAACGACCGTTATGACCGGGATAATGACCGTTACGGCAGGGGCGATGACCGCCGGGGCCGCGACAACGACCGCCGTGGTCGAGACGATGACCGCAATGATCGTGGTGGTAACCGCGGCCACGGTCATGATAACGGAAGAGGCGGCAATGACAGGCACTAGATAACGCCTCATAACGCAGATGGCCTCCAGATTTCTCGGGAGGCCATCGGTTTAATTAAACACGATTTACATCAAACTCACAGCACTCAACCAACCTACCCATTATTATTCCCCACCACTGCCAACCAGCGGTGCCCGGTCATTTTTTATAAAAATAACCAAAAAACTCTTCTAGCAAACATCAACTAAAACCATAAGATCTGTGATATCTGTCGAAGCATAACTTCGCTTCACCACTCAACACCATCATCAATGCCCTCAGCAACCCCATCGACAACTATGCAGAAACATGGTTAATAGCTAACTACATGATAATTAAATAGAAAACCTATCATATTTGCTAGGTTCGCAATTGTAAAAAACCGTGTACAGTTACTCGTAAAATTTGAAAAACACATAAATTGTGAATGAGATAAATATTTAAGGATATCTAAATGAGTTTTAAACAAAACTTTTGGCAGTTATTAATAGTAATAAATTTGTTCTCAAGCTTGCCATTATGTATGGCGGCTGAACCACCGTTAATTAAAACAGAAAAAGTTTGCTCTAGCGTTAATCTAACGAAAGAATCAGTGTTTTACGATAGGACTTTTTTCGAGATATTTTCAATAAACAAGTCAAAAGTATTTTCTATAACAAAGCAAAAACTGTTACCACTAGATCAACAACTTAATGAAAATTATAGAAAACTACTTAAAGAACATTCCATTCCAAACTACAACAACAAATGGATTATGCAAAATACCATAACCTCTGTGCCAGCACAGGCTTTTTATCATCGAACTGAAGGAGATTTAATAGGGGTCAAAGGATGCAAACCGCATTGGTGTGACACCGAAAAAATCTATTTATTATTCTCTCCAACAACAAAAAAAATAACCATCACCATTCAATATCCAGAAGGCAGCAAATCTTTTGGGCAATTGCCATCAACCTTAAAATCTGAATGCCTTAAAGGGTAAATAAATGAAGAAATTATCACAAACAGAAAACCAACCCAAATGTCCCCAATACGGTGGAACAATGGAGATAAAAGAGATTGGGGTTTTTAAAATCCACGAAGCGGTACTGCTTTATATTTTAGGGATTCTTTTTATAGCTTTTGATTTGTGGATTAGTGTTTTTGCAGACTCTGCTCATGGTAGTGCTGGTAATGGTAAGGGGCTAATCTGGGTACCTCTTTTTATTGGAATGCTGTTTTACAAAATTAAGCAAAATGTACTAAAAAAAGTCTGGAAATGTCCAGCTTGCCAAGATGGACATTGGAAGGTAACAGCATGATGGCAATAAATAAAAATTCAATATTTAATAAAACGCACCCCACAAGGTTGGAGTTAACTGCAATGAGAATTAAACATAAATTTTCATGGATAAGTAATCCACTTTTACTAGTTACGCTCTCTTTAGTGGTGACGCATGTAGTGGATATATTAATGTCCCCTCTCGTGTCTTTTCTAATTCTGTTTATCGCAGGGGTCGATGCTGACGTTTCTTTAGGACAAGATGATCTTGGAATGGGTGTGACTGTCATGGGAACAGTTATTCTTATTTACATAATCTTGTTTCCATTTTTGTTTTGGGTATGTGTTAAAAAAATGTTCAAATTATTTCATTCTGAGAGGAATTGAGGATGACTGGTTTATACAGAAATACAGATCCTAATTTTGGATTTACTGGACTAGTACCACCAGGCGTCACTGTAGAAAACAATGTTAAGGAAATGCTGACTTACAGGCAAACACATACGTTTGCAGAGACTTTTTCTTGGATGATTAATCAAGTAAAAATAATGCTGATGGGCATCTTTCATTGACTGACTCAATGGACTATAAACAGATTGACCTGAGTTACGCTGATTTCGGAAATTTCAACTATGCAATTGTCGCTTCAACATTGGGTTTGCCAGATGTTGTAGTAACGAAAGGTGCTGGATGGGCGCAGCAGCAAGCTGACTATTGGGGAAATAAACCTGGCGGGTTCCTTGTTTCGATGGGAATCGCCCTTGCTGACTTTATAAACAATGGTGACAATCCAGAAGATCAAGTTCAAATCCAGTTAGGACTCAAAGCCGTAAATGAAGCTGATGCATGGGGCATTGGCGCTATGTCAGGCCCGATGACAGGATTTTGGAATCCTTTGTCACCACAAACAAATGGATTAAAAATTTCCGATGTAGATAATACGAGAATGTTTGAAGCGGCTGATGGTTCTGGCGGCACGCGCATTATTGAAACCAGCAACCAAGCATCTCTCATTCAACGACTTAATTCCGACCTGCAACCCACCGACACTGCAATGGTTATTACAGTTCAAAATGGCGATACTTTCTCCGACCTTGCCCGTTACTACGGTGTTTCAGAAAGTGAACTGGCAGCAGCCAACCCGCAAATTACCGATACGAGCAAAATACTTGCAGGAGAATCAATCCGTGTTCCATTAGCAATAGATGGCGACACCGTCACTATCGCTACCTACGGCAGCACCTCTGGTCAAACCGGCATGATGAACACCTACGACCTCTCCACCGGCGAATTACTCGGCAGCGCCCAAACCTATAGCGACCCCAACCAAAACTTAACAGCGCCACTAACTGCGACTACTGACTACTTATCCAATGCCCTGCATGCTGCCAGTGACCTGTTTTACGCCGGCACAGATAGTGCCAACAGCAGTTTTGGTCAGGTACTCAGTATTCGTAGCTTGGTGGGTATACAAGGCACTAACGAGCGCTGGGGTGGGCAAACTTTTTTAGACCTGAATGCCGTAGGCGCACCCGACATCACATTTAACTGGGATGGCTGGTCTGCCAGTGAAAATGGTGTTGTGAGCTTTTCTGACCCGAGTCGCTTCTTGTCAGGCACCAGTTATGTCAGCTTTGGCAATAGCTTTGGTTTGTTCGATGCCATTGGCTTGGGCATGATGTACAGCCTGGGTGCTGTTAGCAGCACCGGGATGATTCCTTATGATTCTAGCGCTTTTTATAGCTATGATGATTTTAGTGATGATATACAAGCACGTTCGGCTTTTCCTATCGTATTAGATCTTAATGGCAATGGTGTTGAACTGATCAATCAAAGTGATTCTTATGCCTTCTTTGATTTCACCAATAGCGGCTTCCGTACCCACACGGGCTGGATATCATCCAACGATGCTTTTCTGACCATTGACAGCAACCGCAACGGCAAGATAGATCAGGCCAAAGAACTGGCGCTGTCACTGTGGTCAACAGACCCCAACGACACCGACCTGGATGCGCTCAGAACGGTGTTTGATACCAACCATGACGGCAAACTGGATGCCCAGGACAGCAGCTTTGCAGATTTCAGGGTATGGCAGGATAAAAACGGTGATGGCGTCAGTGATGCAGGTGAACTTAAAACATTGGCTGAGGCAGGTATTACTTCATTCGACCTCAGTGCAACTGAGGTGAACTGGTCGGCAGGCGGTAATGCAGTGTTGGGTTTGGGTAATTACACGAAAACCGATGGTACAACAGCGATGTTTGCAGATGCAGGGCTAGGGCATGATGCCGATGGCTGGAAGCCGCAAACCATGACCGGTTACCAGCAGCTCTCCAAAACAGATGGTACGGTATATGCCATTGCAAATGGCTCGGCTGGATTGACTCTGAATTTAACCACCGCGAATCTCTACGGGGCTATGGGTGATGCAGATGCTGATAAATTCACAGCCACCGGCACTGCCGGTGTGATGATGCAGGGCAATGCGGGGAATGACTCTCTAACCGGTGCGGATGGGGACGATTGGCTGGAGGGTGGCGCAGGTTCAGATATCATATCTGGCGGTGCAGGCGACGATACTCTGCTGATTGATGCAACAGATATTTTGGCTAATATTAGCGGCGGTGCGGGGTTTGATATTGCAGTGGTACAAGGTACTACAGGTGTAACAATGAATCTGGCCACACAAGGTTTTGAATCTGCAATTGGTGGCAATGGTAACGATAATTTCAGCACCAGCGACACCAACCGCGTAGTGCTGGCCGGACAAGGTGGTAACGATGCGTTATCAGGTAGTAACGGTACTGATTTACTTGAAGGTGGTACGGACAATGATGTGCTGCAAGGTAAGGCGGGAGATGATTATTACCAGTTTAATCGCGGGGATGGGGTTGACACAATTAACGAGACCTATATCGCCCACATAGCACATCAAGGTAATCATGTTTACGCTGAGCCTTATTGGAATGGATATACGTTCGTTTGGGTAATGACAAATCATTACTATACCTATTATACCGATGAGCAAGTGAATGCCGGTAATGATACGTTGGTGTTTGGTGCAGATATTACGCTGAATGATATTGTTATGGAAAAATCCGGAACAGATATGCTGGTAGGTTTGCAGCAAGCCGGCACCACTACATCAGTTGCTAATCTCACTGACCGCATCACCCTTAAAAACTGGGATAACGTCATGAGCCGGGTTGAGACTATCGAACTTGCTGATGGTAGCCGCTATACTATTGCCAACTGGAGAACCGGTACAGCAGGTAATGATGTGCTTACTGGTGATGCTACAGCTAATGTGTTATCTGGCTTAAGAGGTGCCGACACTATGTCTGGCGCAGCAGGGGATGATGCCTATGCGGTTGATAACGTAGGGGATGTTGTGATTGAAGCTGCAAATCAAGGTATTGATTTGGTTGAATCAACCATTTCCTACACACTAGGCACCAATCTAGAAAACTTAACGTTAGTGGGTACTACAAACATTAATGGCACAGGCAACGATCTCAATAATATAATTATTGGCAATAATGCTGATAATGTGCTGATTGGCAATACCGGTAACGACATACTGAATGGAGCAAGTGGCAGAGACACAATGATTGGTGGTCTAGGCGATGATATTTATACCGTTGACGCGCTGACAGATGTGATTACTGAAAATACCAATGAGGGTACTGATCTTGCAAATATTGCAATAGCCACTTCTGGCGGTACTTACACGCTAAGAGCCAATGTTGAAAACGGAACTTTAACCAACACAACAACGTTTACCCTTAACGGGAATGCCTCAAACAATGTATTGACAGGCAATGCGGCTGCAAACACCCTGAACGGGGGCGCAGGTAACGATATCCTCAACGGATTGGGTGGTAGCGACACCATGATTGGAGGTATTGGCGATGATACTTATACGATTGATGTACTGACAGATGTTATTTCTGAAAATGCCAGTGAAGGTACTGATCTAGTTAACGTTGCAATTGCTACTAACAGCGGCACTTATACCTTAAGCGCTAATTTTGAAAATGCAGCGCTATCCAATACCGTAATTTATAACCTTACCGGGAACGCATCAAATAATGTACTAACAGGTAACGCTACGACCAACACACTAAATGGTGGCTTGGGTACTGATACCCTGATTGGTGGGGCAGGTAATGATATTTACGTTATAGATGATAGTGGCGATATCATTGTCGAAAGTAGCACAATTGCCACTGAAATTGACTTAGTGCAGTCAAGTATTAATTTTACTTTGGGTGCTAATCTCGAAAACTTGACACTGACTGACACTGCCGCGATTAACGGAATCGGTAATGTACTGAACAACACGATTACCGGCAATATTGGTAATAATATTCTAGAAGGTGGCGCTGGCACAGACACCTTGATCGGAGACGCAGGCAACGACACGCTCAGTGGTGGTCTTGGTAATGATATTCTAACTGGTGGATTGGGCAATGACTTGTTCAGATTCTCAAGCACGCTTTCAGGAACCAATTTTGATACCATTAGTGATTTTTTACGTGGTACAGATCGCATTGCACTGGATACGACAATCTTCACTAAATTGCTTAATGATACAAACTTGACCGATAACATCGTAGTGCGCTCGTTAGGTGTTAAAGGGACAACAGATGCAAATGACTATCTCATTTACAATAGCACAAGCAAAGCGCTTTACTATGATGCTGATGGCTCAGGGGCAGGCGCGCCGATTCAGTTTGCCACTTTAACCAACATTACTACGGTAAGTGCGAGCGATTTTGTGGTGATATAAAACATTAAATTACCTCCAGAAAAGCCAAAAGCCTATTAGCTGAGCCCCCACCTCAAGTAGCGTTAAAGCCTTGAGCCGCTCAAAGCGGCGTGGTTCTGCTCCTTCTCCAATAAAGGGAAGGGTTAACGCGAGTTGTCGCTTTGCGACAAGAGATAGTTTGTCTTAAAGGGTTAGGTGAAGGTATGAATTGCTCTAGCCTACCCCCAAAAATCTGGAGGGCATCTCATTAAATTAACCGTAAAGATTATCAATAGAGGCTCGCCATTTCAATTAACTTTTCAATACGTTCCTCAGTTCTCGGATGCGTGCTGAACAAGCTGTCAAACGAACGTCCGGATAGCGGATTGATAATCATCATCTGTCCGGTCTCAGGGTGTGCTTCTGCTGTTTCATTCGGAATCTGATGTGCATAGTTATGAATTTTATCAAGTGCGCTTGCCAGCGCTTTAGGATCGCGGCAAATCTCGGCACCGCCTCTATCGGCTTCAAACTCACGTGAACGGGAAATCGCCATCTGAATCAGAGATGCCGCCAATGGTGCCAGCAGCATGACCAGAATACCGATTATAGGGTTTACATTACGCTCACCGTTATCGTCGCGGCCGCCGCCAAATAGCATGCCGAACTGAGCGATTGATGCAATCGCACCCGCTACTGTAGCTGAAATGGTGGAAATCAAAGTATCCCTGTTTTTAACGTGCGCCAGTTCGTGCGCCATCACACCGCGCAACTCGCGCTCACTCAGAATCTGCATAATACCCACAGTGGCAGCCACCGCAGCATTCTCGGGGTTACGGCCAGTAGCAAAAGCATTCGGCTGAGATTCATTGATCACATACACCTTAGGCATCGGCAGTTCCGCGTTCTCCGCCAGGGACTTAACCATCTGGTAGTAATTGCGGAATTGCACGTTATCTGCCGTAACCTCCTCGGCGCCGTACATTTTAAGCACGGCCTTATCCGAGAACCAGTAAGCATACACATTCATTGCAGCGGCGATTATCAGAGCAATCAGCATGCCGCCTGCCCCGCCAAGCGCGGCGCCAACGATACCGAACAGCGCTACGATCGCAGCCATCAATACGGTTGTTTTAAGCCAGTTTCCTAACATTTTCCATCCTTACCTAAATTACGCGATTACAGCCTATAAGATGATGTCATGCCGTAAAAATTCAAGACGCATAGCCTATTCAGAACAAAACCGGTCACCGGCTTTCAAATGATGCCCCTGCACGAAAGCCTGCGCATTCATGCGTTTGCCGCCCGGGGCCTGCAATTCCATAATATTCAGCACGCCTTGCCCGCACGCCACCAGTAAGCCGCCCTGAACGCTGATGACTTCTCCGGGGCTGGCTGCAAGCGGTTTTTCTATCAAGCTGTGTTCAGTCGCCATCCAGATCCGGCATACATCATCCTTGAGCTTGCTCTGCGCTACCGGGAACGGATTAAATGCCCTGACCTGGCGCGACACTTCTAACGCACTTTTCTGCCAGTCAATCGCTGCTTCCGCTTTCTCGAGCTTATGCGCATACGTCACCAGGCTTTCATCCTGCGGCGTACTCGGCAGCACGCCATTCACTTCAAGATCACGCATGGCCTGTACCATCAGATCCGCACCGATCTGCGCTAGTGCATCATGCAGGCTCTGTGTCGTATCTGCCGCACCTATCGGAACAACGCCTTTACTGACCATGGCGCCCGCATCCAGCGCGGGTACAACTTCCATAATCGTGACGCCGGTTTCCGCATCTCCAGCCAATATGGAACGATGGATTGGCGCCGCGCCGCGCCAGCGCGGCAGCAATGAAGCATGTATGTTGTAGCAGCCATGTACTGGCATGTTGAGTACGCTGGTGGGGATAATCAACCCATACGCCGCCACAATCATGGCATCCGCCCGTGCGGCTGCAATCTGCTCCTGCACCTCCTGGGGTTTCAGGCTGACAGGCTGGAATACCTGCAAATGATGCTGTTCCGCCAGAACTTTTACCGGACTGGGTTTTAGTTTCATACCACGGCCAGCCGGACGATCCGGCTGCGTGAGTACCATGACGATTTCATGTCCGGCTGCAATAAGTGCAGCCAATGCCGGCACCGCGAATTCAGGCGTACCTGCAAATATTATTTTCAATTTTTTTGCCTTTAAGTTTAAGTAAGGCGCTTTTATAAATGCATAGCTTGAAGTGCATGCCCGTAGAATATATGCGCTCAAATGGTTTCAGCAGGCAATCAGAAAAGCTGACGCTCGCCAAATATGTATTTATGGAAGTGCCTTTTTGGTTACATTGGCCGATTGCGCTGCTGCTTCAGCATTTTATTTTTAATACGGGTTCGCTTAAGCGGCGACAGATACTCTACAAACACCTTGCCCAGCAGATGGTCCATCTCATGCTGAATGCACACGCTCAACAAACCATGCGCTTCCAGCTTAAAGGTCTCGCCTTTTTCATTCATGGCTTCAACGATAACCTTCTCCGCCCTGGTAACATTGTCGTAAATACCAGGCACAGACAGGCACCCTTCTTCATAGACTTGTTCACCGTCTTTTTCAAGAATCCTGGGATTGATAAAAACCTGGAGCTGATCTTTGGTTTCACTGGTATCGATAATCAGCAATTGTATGTGCTGATTAACCTGTGTAGCCGCCAAACCTATGCCGGGAGCAGCATACATAGTTTCAGCCATGTCGCCGATCAGGCGGCGTAACGCCGCATCGACTTCTTTGACCGGCTTTGCAACAGTGTGCAGCCTTGGGTCTGGATAATTAAGAATGTCTAGAATTGCCATAAAAACTCATTTATATATATTAAAACCTGGTTTAAAACTTTGTGGTTATAAGACACAAATTGCTTATTAATGTTCAGCTTTTTCCATAAAAGCTTGATTGCTGAATGAATTACGTGATAGATTTAACCTAATTTCGCGATTAATGTGCTAATTGTTCAGCATATAATCGCATGCTTCTTAAATGCATTCTGTCTGAGGTCATCTATATTATGTTTCGCAATATTATAACGCTGCTCACGTTTTGTTGCTTAAGCTTCCACCTCAACGCTCAAGAAGTCGAACTCAAAAAAAATCATCCTGAACGGCATGTTGTTGTGAAAGGCGACACACTATGGGGAATTTCATCCAAATTCCTTAAAGACCCATGGCTGTGGCCGAAGGTCTGGAAACTCAATCGTTCACAGATCAAAAACCCGCATTTAATTTACCCTGGTGACGTCGTGTTCCTGGATTACAGCAGCGGCAAGCCAGAGTTGAAACTGCTGCGCGAAACCATCACACTGCAGCCGGGTACAGTTGAAGAACCATTGCAGAAATCCGCTGTGCCGACGATTCCGCTGAATGTGATTGCACCATTTCTGAGTCAACCGCTCGTGATTGAACAGGATCAACTGGCGAACTCCCCTAGAATTGTCGCAGGTCAGGATAACCGCGTAGTACTCAGCACAGGTACAAAAATCTATATCAATAAAATCGAGGAAGAAGATGGCCTGAACTGGTTTGTTTACAGGCCAGGCCAGACATTGACCGACCCTGACAGCAAAGAGAACCTGGGGGTGGAGGCAACTTACCTTGGCGATGCCAAAATGACCCGCTACGGTGAACCTGCATCTGCTGTTGTGACAAAAGCCAAAGAAGAGATTTTTGTTAAGGACAGACTGGTACCTGCCGGTGATGAAGCCGTGACCAACTTCGTACCGCATGCACCTGATGCAGATATCAGGGGCCGCATCATCAAGATTTACGGCGGCCTGGCTGAAGCTGGCCCTGAAAGCATCGTTGCGATAAGCCGCGGCTCTGCGGACGGCGTGGAAATCGGCCATGTACTTGCGATCAACCGCTATGGCCGCGTCATTAAAGATCCGGAGCCAAGTAAAGAGTCTGCGACAGAAAAATCGAAACTCAAAGAACTTAACTTTGATGTATCAAGTGACGCAGATGGAAAACCTATCGTTAATTTCGAGAAGAAAACTGAGAAAAACGATGGCTTGGCACTTGAACCAGGCATGATCAAACTGCCGGATGAACGTGTTGGCTTGCTGATGATATTCCGTGTGTTCGACCGCGTTTCTTACGGATTGATCATGCAGGCATCTGAGCCTATCAACAATAAAGATGCCGTACAGACACCTTAATTTCTAACGATGGCTAACCACAGTGCGGTGATTGAAGAAAAGTTACTGTGGATTAGCCTAGGCAGTATCTCAGGCATAGGCTCACAAACCTTCTGCCAATTGCTCAAAGCATTTGGCAGCCCTGAAAACATTTACGCGGCAAATCTCAGGCAGTTACGCGAAATCGTCAGTGAAAATATCGCGAATGAGATTGTACGCGGCCATCATCAAGATAGCCTGTCACAAGCGTCACAATGGCTATCCCAGTCAAACAACCACCTGATTACACTAGCCGATCCGGAATACCCAAGATCGCTGCTGGAAATTGCCGACCCTCCGCCCTTTTTATACGCAAAAGGTAATCTGGCCTTATTAAACCAGCCAGGCATTGCCATTGTCGGTAGCCGTAATGCCAGCGTACAGGGTGAGAAAAATGCCGAGGCTTTTGCTTTTGACTTGTGTGCTTACGGCTTATGTATCGTCAGCGGATTGGCGCTTGGTATTGATGGTGCTGCACATCGAGGCGCATTGCGGGCAAATGGTTCCACAATCGCCGTAGTAGGCACAGGCCTGGATATTGTCTACCCTGCCAAACACCGTGAGCTGGCTCATCAGATAGCGGAGCATGGCCTGATAATTTCTGAATTTGACCTGGGCATACCATCCAGGCCGCAGAACTTCCCTAGACGAAACCGTATTATCAGCGGCCTGAGCCTGGGTTGCTTGGTGGTTGAAGCCAACTTGCAAAGCGGTTCGCAAATAACGGCAAGGCTTGCCACTGAACAAGGCCGCGAAGTATTCGCCATCCCCGGCTCTATTCATTCTCCCATGTCAAAAGGCTGCCATCAGCTGATTAAACAAGGCGCCAAGCTCGTAGATTGCCTGCAGGATATTACTGAAGAACTGAACTTGAGCCGCCGCAGGCCATCTGAATTAATATCAGGCCACGATCCTGATTCAGAGCCACCAATCGAGAATGTTGCAGGCAACGTCATCCTGGAGGCGATGGGTTATGACCCGATTACATTGGATAACCTGGTTGCATTAAGTGGCTTGACGGTAAGCGATGTTTCATCCATGCTAATGTTACTAGAACTTGAAGGCAAAATTGCCAGCCTAACAGGAGGTCAATACCAGAAAATTATGTAGTTTTTAATTCCAGAAGTTTGCATAAACCATCTCACTTAAAGTTAACAATAATTTAAAGGATAAACATCATGTTTGAAGTACTGGTTTATATGTTCGAAAACTACATTGATACACAATTCAGACCCGACGATAACACGCTGTCAAGAGAGTTATCTGCCGCCGGATTTGACGAAGAAGACATCAACGGTGCATTTAACTGGTTTAACCAGCTGGAATCCTCCGTTGAGAAACCTGAATTATTCACGCATGCGCAGCATGCCAACACCCGCATCTTTACCGAACCGGAACTTAAAAAGATTTCCGGTGAAAGCATCGGCTTCATACTATTTCTCGTCAATGCAAAAATCCTCAACTCAGCACAGCGTGAGCTGGTAATTGAGCTTGCCATGAGCCTGCCGCAGCCTGAGATCAGCATTGAAGAAATGCGCTGGATAGTGCTGATGACCACCTGGGGTGCCAGTAAAACCGGTCCGGACAAAACTAAGGAATACCTGTTTATTGAAGATGTACTGCTGAATAAAGAAAAACCGACCTTGCATTAAGCGCAGGCCGGTTTTTTCAGTACTGAACCCAATGGTACTGGTACCAATAGTGCTGAGCCTAATCAGATGTCCCTGATATGTTATTGATAATAGTCGCAATGGTTGCGGATTGATTGAGCGTATAGAAATGCAGGCTGGGCGCGCCGCCAGCCAGCAACATTTCACATAACTCACTCACCACATCCACGCCCAAAGCACGCAGCGATGCCATATCATCGCCATACTCTTCAAGGCGCATTTTCAGCCAGCGCGGAATCTCTGCACCGCAGATGCTCGAGAAACGCGCCAGTTGCGTGATGTTATAGATCGGCATCACCCCCGGCACAACAGGTATCGTGATGCCCAGGTCATCGCACTGATCCACAAACCTGAAATAGGCATCCGCATTGTAAAAATACTGGGTAATCGCTGAATTAGCACCAGCATCCATCTTGCGCTTCAGGTTAAGCAGATCTGCCGCCGGTGTTTTGGCTTCGGGGTGAAACTCCGGATAGGCAGCGACTTCAATGTGAAAATAATCACCGGTTTCTGCACGTATAAATTCCACCAGCTCAGAAGCGTAACGAAAATCGCCAGCACTCACCTCACCGGATGGCACATCGCCGCGCAAAGTCACCAAACGCTTGATACCGTGAGCCTGATAAGCCTGCAGCAGATCACGAATCTCAGCCTTGCTGGATGAAATACAGGAGATATGCGGCGCGGCCTGGTAGCCTTCACGCTGGATTTCCAGCACGGTCTCCATGGTGCGGTCACGCGTAGAACCACCAGCACCGAATGTTACCGAGAAAAACTCAGGATCGAATTTTGCAAGCTCCCTACGTGTTTCACGCAGTTTGTCTATACCCTCAGCCGTTTTCGGCGGGAAAAACTCAAAGCTAACCTCAAACTCTTGATTAGGGGTTTTCATATTTAATTCATCTCATTTATTTTAAGAAGTGCTGATTAAATTGACGAGCGAGATAGTATGGCAGTTATACAGCGAGGTTCCGAATACCGCGCTATGTAGCAATTTGCTCGCCCAGGCATTTAATCAGCGCTTCATTTGTTATCTATCAGCAAGGCAGATAATAACCAGCTAAATACACTGTAAAGCAAAGCTCCGATGATTCCTGCCATCAGGGTTTTAACCTCGAACCCTTCCAGCCAGGCGCCGACAGCATAAAACAATACCCCGTTAATTACCAGGATAAACAAGCCTAGCGTTAACACTGTAATCGGCAACGTCAGCAGCACCAGAATCGGCCTGATCAGCATATTGACCAAGCCGATTACCAAGGCTGCAATCAGGGCGACAGCGAAGCCAGCCACATGAATATCCGGTACAAAATACGCCACGGCAAATAACGCAAGTGCATTTAATAGCCAAACAAGTAACAGCTTCATGTGGTGACTCCTTTTTAACTGGTTGCCAGCAACTTAATTCATAACGGTCAAATTAATAGCGGTATGTATCCGGCTTGAACGGGCCTTGTTTCTGCACGCCAATATACGCTGCCTGCGCATCGGTCAATGTAGTCAGCTGCGCATTCAGTTTTTTCAACTGTAACACAGCAACTTTCTCATCAAGATGTTTAGGCAATGTATATACACCTACCGGGTATTTCTCTGTTTGCGTGAACAGTTCGATTTGCGCAATGGTCTGGTTTGCAAATGATGAACTCATTACATAGCTCGGGTGGCCTGTACCGCAGCCCAGATTCACCAGACGGCCTTTTGCCAGCAGAATGATTTTTTTACCATCAGGGAAAATCACATGGTCAACTTGCGGCTTGATTTCATCCCACTCGTATTTTTCCAGTGACGCTACATCGATTTCATTATCAAAATGGCCGATGTTGCATACAATGGCCTGGTCTTTCATTCTTGCCATATGGTCATGCGTAATCACATGATAGTTGCCGGTAGCTGTGACGAAAATGTCGCCATGTTCAGCTGCATATTCCATTGTGACTACGCGGTAGCCTTCCATCGCTGCCTGCAATGCACAGATCGGATCGATCTCGGTTACCCAAACCTGCGCTGACAGCGCACGCAACGCCTGCGCAGAACCCTTGCCCACGTCACCGTAACCGGCAACTACTGCGATCTTGCCTGCAATCATCACGTCAGTCGCACGTTTGATCGCATCTACCAAAGATTCACGGCAGCCGTACAGGTTATCGAATTTAGACTTGGTCACTGAGTCATTCACATTGATTGCCGGAAAAGCCAGTTTGCCTTCTTTGTGCATTTGGTACAGACGATGCACGCCAGTCGTAGTTTCCTCAGTTACGCCGATAATCTGCGCCAGGCGTGTTGAGTACCATGTTGGGTCTTGCTGCAGCTTTGCTTTAATCGCTGCAAACAGGCAGGTTTCTTCTTCTGAAGTCGGATTTGCGATCACTGACAGGTCTTTTTCAGCACGCGTACCCAGATGCAGCAACAGCGTTGCATCGCCGCCATCATCCAGAATCATGTTGGAAAACGTTGGTTTGCCGTCCTGGCCATCAGCCCACTCAAAAATACGGTGGGTGTAATCCCAATATTCAGTCAGCGTTTCACCTTTAGTTGCGAACACAGGCGTGCCGCCGGCAGCAATCGCAGCAGCAGCGTGATCTTGTGTTGAATAGATATTGCATGAAGCCCAGCGCACTTCGGCACCCAGATCTTTCAAAGTTTCGATTAGCACTGCAGTTTGAATCGTCATGTGCAGGCTGCCGGTAATGCGTGCGCCTTTGAGCGGTTGCGCTGCTGCATATTCCTGACGGATTGCCATCAGGCCAGGCATTTCAGTTTCAGCAATGGCGATTTCTTTACGGCCAAAAGCTGCCAGGTTAATGTCGGCAACGACGTAGTCTTTAAATTCAGTCACATTATTCATGTTGATTTCCTTGAATTGTGTGACCGGGGGGAATGGGGGAATAAAATAACAGAGACATAAACTTACCTCACCCGTATCCCGTGCCCGGCACGGTTAATATTGGTGAGCGTCGTTTAAAACATTTTCTGAGCCTAGGAGACTGTACAAAAACACAGCTCTCGCAACGCCCCTCAGAAGTGGTCGTGAATTATACGCGATATTGTTTTAACTACCAACACCGCAACAGAATGAATATAAAAGGGTTTTCAACCCTTGAATACTCATTCCGGTTTTACATTTATTACAATCCGGCAGCTGCACGCAACGCAGCAGCCTTATCTATCGCTTCCCAGGTAAACTCAGGCTCATCACGGCCAAAATGACCATAGGCAGCGGTTTTACTGTAGATCGGGCGCAACAGATCCAGCATTTTCACAATACCTTTTGGGCGCAGGTCAAAATGCTCAAGCACCAATTGCGTCAGCACCTCGTTTGACACCTTGCCGGTACCGTAGGTCTCCACCATGACAGAAGTCGGCTTTGCTACGCCAATCGCATAACTCACCTGTACCAGGCAGCGTGTTGCCAGGCCGGCAGCCACAATATTCTTCGCCACATAACGGCCGGCATAAGCCGCGCTGCGGTCAACCTTTGAAGGGTCTTTACCGGAGAATGCGCCGCCACCGTGCGGTGCCGCACCACCGTAAGTATCTACGATAATCTTACGACCGGTCAGGCCGCAATCGCCTTGCGGGCCGCCAACTACGAAACGTCCGGTCGGGTTCACCAGAAACTTGATGTCGCCTTTAATCAGTTCACTCGGCAATACCGGCTTGATGATTTCTTCAATGGTAGCTTCACGCACTTGTTCCAGGCTCATCTCCGGCGCATGCTGTGTAGAAACAACCACGGTATCGATTTTGTAAGGTTTGCCGTCAACGTACTGTACTGTAACCTGCGATTTCGCATCCGGGCGTAGCCATGGCAAACGGCCATCCTTGCGCAATTGTGCCTGGCGTTCCATCAAGCGATGGCTCAACCAGATTGGCAAAGGCATGAATTGCGGCGTTTCATCAACCGCATACCCGAACATCAGGCCCTGATCACCGGCACCTTGATCGAGTGGATCGTCATGAGCGCCATCGACGCCTTGTGCAATATCCGGAGATTGTTTATCGTAAGCTACCAAAACGGCACAACCTTTATAGTCTATGCCGTAATCCGTGTTGTCATAACCAATGCGTTTAATCGCATCACGTGCGACTTTAATATAATCAACATTGGCAGTTGTAGTAATTTCACCGGCCAACACGATTAAACCTGTATTTGCTAATGTTTCTGCCGCTACACGGGCAGTAGGGTCTTGAGTTAAAATGGCATCCAGAATACTGTCCGATACTTGGTCAGCTAATTTATCCGGGTGTCCTTCAGAAACAGATTCTGATGTAAAAAGATATTCGCTCATTGATTGCCTTGGAATAAAAAATTAAGAAAATACTTACTAAAGGCTAAAGCAAGTATTGAAGAACATGGATTGTACACGAATTGAAACCCTCTCCCCAAAATTTAAGTTGTTAAAATCCAATGATGTACGCTAACTCAGCACAGGGCAGTTCTATAAATGCAGAGTTTGGGATGCAGTATTACCCGTTAGGGCATGTCCGTAGAATATATGCGCTGAAGCGCATTATTCATACGCCAAAGGCGTACGGAACGCAGGGGCCGAGATAGTATGCGTATACAGCGAGGTTGCGAGTACCGTGCAACGCAGTAATGCGCCCAAAGAATGTATTTATAGAAGAGCCCTTCAATTTCTCTTACAATAAGCAAATGACACAGACCATTCAATTTACCAAGATGCAAGGCGCCGGCAATGACTTTATTGTGATTGACGGCATCAACCAGACGATTCAGCTCTCGTCTGACCAGATCAAGACACTGGCTCACCGCCAGTTCGGCATAGGCTTCGACCAATTGTTACTGGTCGAAAGTTCCAATGTTGCCGATTTTAAATACCGTATTTTCAATGCCGATGGCAGTGAAGTTTCACAATGCGGCAATGGCGCGCGCTGTTTTGTACGCTTTGTGTCCGATCAGCACTTAACAGACAAACGTGAGATCAGCGTAGAAACCGCGAGTGGCATCATTACACCCAAATTGGAGAATAACGGCCTGGTCACAGTCAATATGGGCGCACCCAGGCTAGTGCCGCAGGACATCCCCTTCATTGCCGATGCTATCGCGACTACCTACATACTGAATGTTAACAATCAGCAGATAGAGATTTCCGCGGTTTCCATGGGGAACCCGCATGCAGTCCAGGTGGTGGATGACGTTGAAACTGCACCTGTAGTTGTACTGGGAAGCCAAATTGAGGTGCATCCACGCTTTCCGGAACGGGTGAATGCGGGTTTTATGCAGATTATGGATGCACACCACATCAAGCTGAGGGTATTCGAGCGCGGCAGCGGTGAAACCCTGGCCTGTGGTACCGGCGCCTGTGCCGCAGTAGTAGCAGGCATTCAGCGCGGATTGCTGCAATCACCAGTGCGCGTAAGCGCGCGTGGCGGTGAACTGCACATTGCATGGCAAGGCGGGAACGCACCGGTAATGATGACTGGCCCGGCAGTAAAGGTATTCACAGGTGAAGTAAATTTAGCACCTTAAAATTAAAATGTTGAATCAGGCCGTTTAATCAAAACATGCAAGCTATCAATTAAGGTATTTCGAACATGACAACAACCCACGAAGAGAGCCCGGCGGCTCATGAAGAAATTTCCGCTGAGCAGGTGACCGCCTACCTGCGCAGCCATCCGAAGTTTTTTGAGCAGCATACAAGCTTGCTGACTGAAATCACTTTACCCAGCCCGCATGGTAATGGCGTAATTTCGCTCGGCGAACGCCAGCAGCTTGCACAGCGTGACAAGATCCGTGTTCTTGAATCATTGATGGACCAGATGATCGTCAATGCCGAAGACAATGAGGCAACCAGTCTTAAAGTACATAATTTCTGCCTGAAACTGCTTGAACAGCAAAGCTTCAGCGCATTAAAACTGCTAATCGGTGAAACGCTGCGCTCAGACTTTAATGTAACCGAATCGCTGATCCGCATCTGGGTAAAACCCAGCAATAGCGCAATCGCTAACGATACGGTTTTTACACATGTCAGCGATGAATTCAATGACTGGATCATTTCACTTCAGCAGCCGCACTGTGGCAGCAAACCACAGGCGGCAGCCGGCTTGCTGGATAGCAGCCTGCAGTCATTTGCGTTTATTCCGCTCTACAAAAATGCAGCAGACCAGCATGCGTTCGGCGTTCTGGCTCTGGGTGCCGAAGACCCGCAGCGTTTCAAAACCGACATGGGAACACACTATATCGAGCGCATCGGTGAACTGATTGCGGCAGCACTGCTGAATCATTTATTTACATTGAATCTTTAAATAAGGCTCTGATTTATAAAGCAGGAGGTGTATTGCGCTATCTGGACGATTACATTCAGCACCTTACCTTTGAACGCGGACTCAGCGCGCTCACCTGCAAGAACTATACGCGGGATATAGAGCTGCTTGCATCCCTGATTGAAAATGCCGATTTAAACACCGTCAAAACCCAGCAGGTAAGGCGCTTGATTGCAACCCTGCACAGCCGCGGTTTAAGCAGTGCAAGCATTGCACGTGCGCTTTCTGCCTGGCGTGGCTTCTACGATTACTTGATTCAGCATAAAGGGTTCACACAGAACCCGGTAGCTGGATTACGCGCACCCAAAGCTGCCAAAACTTTACCGCAGGCGCTCTCTGTAGAACAGGCTGTCAAGCTTGTGGATATTCAAGGTGACGGGATGCTTGAGATGCGCGATCACGCAATTCTGGAGCTGTTTTATTCATCCGGACTGCGTCTGTCCGAGCTGGTAAACCTGGATATAGGCATGCTGGATTTCTCCGAAGGCACCGTCACCGTTACTGGTAAAGGCAATAAAACACGTATCGTACCACTAGGAAGCCATGCAGCGAATGCATTGCAGGCATGGCTGCGGCAACGCGCCGGTATCAATCTTACCGATAAAGACCTGAACGCTGTTTTTGTAACGCAGCAAGGACGCAGGATTACACCTCGCGCTGTTCAATACCGCGTCAAATCATGGGCAATCAAACAAGGCATCAACACCGATATGCACCCGCACCTGCTGCGCCATAGCTTTGCGACGCATGTACTGCAGTCGAGCCAGGACCTGCGCGCCGTGCAGGAGATGCTTGGGCATGCCAACATCAGTACCACCCAGGTTTACACGCATCTGGATTTTCACCATCTGGCAAAAGTGTATGACACGGCACATCCGAGGGCTAAGAAAAAATAGCTTGATTTGCAATAATACCCGACTAAAATACACTGTTATAATGACGGATTAATTTCAACCATCTTTTCACGAATTTAAAAGGATTATCATGGAACACCAGTTACCAGCATTACCTTATGCAAAAAATGCATTAGCACCACATATTTCTGAAGAAACTTTCGAATACCACTACGGTAAACATCACCAGACTTACGTTACTAACCTGAATAACCTGATCAAAGGTACCGAGTTTGAGAATTTAAGCCTGGAAGAAATCATTAAGAAATCTGCAGGCGGCGTTTATAACAACTCAGCCCAGGTTTGGAACCACACTTTTTTCTGGAGTTCAATGAAACCAAACGGTGGCGGCTCACCAACCGGTGCATTGGCTGATGCTATCAACGCCAAATGGGGTTCATTCGACGAATTCAAAAAAGCATTTCAAGCTTCAGCAGTCGGTAATTTCGGTTCAGGCTGGACATGGCTGGTTAAAAAAGCTGACGGTTCAGTAGACATCGTGAACATGGGCCCGGCAGGCACTCCGCTGACAACCGGCGACAAAGCACTGTTAACAATCGACGTATGGGAACATGCTTACTACATCGACTACCGCAATGCACGCGCTAAATTTGTTGAAGTGTTCCTGGCTTCTTTAGCGAACTGGGATTTCGCATCAGCAAATTTTGCTTAAACCAACACATATATTTGGTGATAATAAATACGTAACTTAAAAGCCTCGGAGTTTATTCGAGGCTTTTTTATTTTTATTGGAACTATGAATAGTTAGATACTAGCTATGTTGATAAAAAAAGAGTTCACGAGATTCTCATTTTAACTTTTAGATATTGCCTCTTCCTAAATCTCCACTTAATTACAGTCGCAAAAAAGCCACCTATAATAATCTGAAAAAAACCATCAATAATTACATATAGCAGGCGTTAATAATTTAGAAATTTTAGATCTATATTTATAGATCAGGTTCGATACAGAACGTGCGTCGCTTAATTGACACATGGCTGCTAAATGGGCAAAGCGGACTGTCATTTTGACCAGTAATTTGAAATATCAGTCCGATTTCTGAATACACATCGTATTGATAATGGTTCAAAAGTCCATGTCTAGTACTACACGATAGCGAGCTTTACCATCAGCCAGATGCTTGATGGCATCATTGACTTTGCTCATTGGAAAATGCTCTGTCTGAGGATAAATATTATGTCTGGCTGCAAAGTCCAACATCATGGAAGTTGCTGCTGGCCCGCCGTTCAATGAACCAGCTACACGTTTTTGACCAAAAATTAAATCAATGGCAGAAATCTGTAATGGCTCCAAAATCGCACCCACAATCGCCATACGACCATTTGATTTTAACGTTAGGACTAATGAGGAGTTTTTTGTATGTGCAGCCCAGCTGCGAATTTTAGTAGTCATGTGGCTCTCCTTGATTAAACAGTTTGTAATTTAAAAGAGATGCTCCATTGAAAAACTCCGCTTCTTGCTATCAAACTGAAGTGGTTTAGTTAGCGTGATGATTAGATGCTTGCCATGCCCATAGATGTGCTGCTAATAATGCCCGCCATGGCGAATATACTTTAAGCCAATGCTCAGCTTCTTTTTCAGTTAACTCGGCGAGTGACATTAAACCTCTGATGGCTCTACGAACTGCTGCGTCACCATGCAGTGACCCATCCAACCAGCCATAGCCTCTTAGTAAAGTGTAATTAATTGTCCATGGACCTATTCCTTTGATTTTGGACAGTGTGTTAGAAATTTTTTCATGCGATGCTTTCTGATGCAGCCAATCATCCAAAGGCAGGTTTCCGTTAGCCACATTTTCGCTCACGTAAATCAATGCCATGGCTTTACTCTGAGAAATGCCAGCACCCCTTAAACTCTCAGGACTCATCTGGGCAACATGTGCTGCGGATGGGTAGCAATAAAAACCTGATGTATGAGTCAAGTTGGCAAGCTGGATAAACTTTCGCCGCATAGAAGTGGCTGCGCTCAAACTCACTTGTTGGCCAATGATGGCCCACGTCAGCGCTTCATATGGACTCACACTGACTGGTACTCTCAGACCAGATTGCGCCCTCACCATGGCACCGATAAATGGATGGTCGGCATAAGCTTGTTCAAACTGTGCGATTGCTTGATTAAAACCAAGCATATGCCGAATCAGTGTAGTCACCTCATTAAAGTCGATAGCGTCTCTTGCATCATCAACCAGCAAAGAATAGCTAACCTGGCCATTAATAAACTTCAAGCTGAGCAATGAAGGACTGCTTTTTAGGATGAGTGCTTTTTGTAGCGAGTCAGGCGTGACTCGCTCTGAGACTTCCAGCTTATCTCTACCATGGAAAGTCAAAAAATCCTGTTGCCGGAATCCGGTAGGTAACTGTATCACTTCTTGAATGTACACTTTCACGCCTATTTCTGGGCATCATGCAAAATGATACCTAGAGTGTAGCGGTTACCAGAAATCACTCGGCTTACCCCATGGCGCAAATTCACTCGGTAGACACCTTTAACACCATTGACTGGCTTATGATGAACGGCAAATATGACGGCATCGCCTTGACGTAAGTGCACAACAGTCACTTTAGATTGCATGCGTGGACGTTGCTCAGTAATGACAAATTCTCCACCTTCAAAATCTTCATCCGGTTCAGACAGTAACACCGCCATCTGTAATGGGAACACATGCTCCCCGTACAGATCCTGATGTAAACAGTTATAGTCGTCAGGCACATACTTGAGGATGAGTGGTGTTGGCAAGGTCTGGCCCGCTGAATGGCATTGCTGCAAATATGCCTGATAGTTTGATGGATATTGCATATCTATTTTCATAGCCCGGTTCCAGCGATTAGCGATAGGCGACAGTTGCCTGTAAAGCCCTGTTCTGAGCTGGTCGATCAGACTAGGTAATGGGTATGAGTAATACTTATACTCACCTTTGCCAAATCCGTGCCTTTCCATCACTACACGTTTTCTGTAACCACTTTCACCTTGGTACTGAGCAATGACACTCTTGCACTGACTTTTATTGAGTAGTGATTTTATAACTGCAAAACCATATTCATTCAGGCCATCCTCAATGGCCAGCCAGTTTTGCAGTGCAAGGTCAGGAGTTTCCTGAGTTACGGAATCCTGCATTACAGTAGATAATAAACTCATAAAGCAGCCTCTATCTCCAACAAAGCCTTCTTACGCTCAATTCCCCAGCGATAGCCAGAAAGTGAGCCATCCTGACGAATCACCCTGTGACATGGAATAGCTACGGCAAGTGTGTTGGCAGCGCAAGCACTGGCTACAGCACGCACAGCTTTCGGCATACCGATTTTATTTGCGATATCGCTATAGGTTGCAGTCTCGCCACAAGGAATTTCTCTTAGTGCTTGCCATACTCTTTGCTGAAAAGCTGTACCTTGTATATCCAGTGGTAGCTCTAGGCCAATTTTTGGTGCTTCAATAAAGCCCACAACCTTTGCAACAAGCGACTCAAATGCAGCATCACCACCAATCAGATCGGAACGTGGGAATCGATCTTGCAATTCACGTAGCAATGCTTCTGGATCATGACCAATTGAAATGGCACACACACCCTTATCGCTGGTTGCCACAAGAATGCTTCCCAGTAAACATTCAGCAAGTGCAAAATGAATCTCAGTATTGGCTCCTCCCTTGATATACTCCAAAGGCTTCATGCCTAGCGTTTTAGTGGAGGAAGCATAAAAACGGCTATTAGAACCATAACCTGCCTCATAAATCGCATCAGTGACTTTCATCTTAGCGTCAAGACTTTGACGTAATGCTTGCGACCTATGGGCTGAAGCATACTCTTTAGGCGTTAATCCAGTTATCAATTTAAATATTCGATGAAAGTGAAATGCACTCAATTCTGCATACCTAGCTAGTTCTGCAAGTTTAGGCATAGTCTCTGACGTCTCGATCAAGCGGCATACTTTTGCTACCTTGACTGCGTTTACTTCTAGCAACGAGGGTTGATTTGGTTTGCAACGTTTGCAGGCACGAAATCCAGCGGCTTCTGCTGCTTCTATCGTTAGATAAAAGTCGACATTCTCTGGACGTGCAGGGCGAGCACCACATGATGGTCGACAGTAAACACCTGTGGTTTTGACTGAATAAAAAAACTGACCATCTGCTTTGGGATCTTTTGCAAGAACCTGTTTCCAGCGAGGGTCATCTAACGTTTTTTGTGCTGCGTCAATTTGAATTTTTGAACTAGTCATATCTTTATTTCCGTTTGATGCGTGAAAGATAAGCCATAATTAAAATCAAAAAACTCCGTCTCTTGCTCTTGAATTCCATTCTAGCAAGCTGGATAAGAAATAGGTGCAATCATGATTAAGTGGATTCAAATCTAAGATGACGGCTTTGAAGCGAATAAGGCAGTTTAGATAACGTCACTTAATGCCTGCTTAGCGGATGCAGCAGAAATGCCGGACAAAACGGACAATCGAAATCAAACAATTTGACATGAATAGCTTCACCTTGATTGCTGGTTAAAACCCGATAATGAATTTCTCGCAAGATTGAATGGCCAAAAATATCCGTATCGTTATGCCTGCCATCGTCACTGACAACCGACATCTTGGTAGCGGCGGAGTATTGGCCTTAGATTAAGAATGTTGAAATAGCTTTGTTTAAGTTCTACATAATCAGGTAAATTAATCCTTGCATTTAATTAGTCGCCTAACTATAATGCGCCTAATTATAATTTGATCAGCTTGATATTTCTGATTTTGGCTGCCAAATCCTGTTAGGTATTATGCTTGGGCAATCTAGCTCCAAGTGGCATGAAATATAATTCAATTCATAGTTTTTTGTTTTTTAACATTTCAATAAAGGATGACCCCATATGAAATCACTCATTAAAACCACGCTCGCGATAATAGCTTTTAGCTTAGTAACAACTGGTAGTGCGTTTGCTGAAGACGCAGTTGCAAAAACAACGGTAGAAGCACTGAACAATAGCTGGAATAAGGCCTTTAATAATTCAGATGCGGGGTTACTTGCTAGTTTGTATGCTGAAAATGCTGTACTTTCACCCGGCAACGGCAAGGTACTGAGTGGACGCGCAGATATTGAGAACCTGTTCAAAAGCTTTTTTGCGGCAGGCTTGAATAATCATAAGTTAGAGATAGTCACAGTCGATGGTGACGATAAAACTCTATATCAGGTCGC
>Ga0208626_1000161_pt1 | contig 28671 bp, 23 predicted proteins | sample LakWasMet10_HOW4_2_FD_183860 | JGI IMG/M metagenome (GOLD analysis project Ga0208626, IMG submission 183860) | Freshwater sediment methanotrophic microbial communities from Lake Washington under simulated oxygen tension - Sediment Metagenome... | ecosystem: Environmental > Aquatic > Freshwater >... | reverse complement strand
ATAACGTCCATTGGTAACACTCCAGGATTCTCCGGCTAAAAACCGGACATTGAACAACCTGGGGTGGAAACTTTTCAACGCTCTTTTCCCCAGGACCCTGGAAAGTTTTGCACGCCGTTTTGCAATCATTCGATATAAGCAGCTGCGTGGGTTCTACTTTGAAGAGCTCTCAAATCTTCATCTCCTGTTTGGGATTGGCGATTTAAAAATTACTGGGGAATCCAATTTCAATGAAGATTAAGCTGCAAAAAGTTCATTACATGCCAAAGCAGCTGGAGCCAGGAATTTTGTATGTTTCATATGAATTTGGCACGGCCGCTCATCTATGCGCTTGTGGATGTGGCGCAAAGATTCGAACGCCTCTCGGGCCGACTGAGTGGTCGATCGAAGAGACAAGCGAGGGACCGAGCCTCTGGCCATCCATAGGCAATTGGCAGCAGGCTTGCAAGTCACACTACGTAATTAGCTGTGGAGAAATTCTATGGGCGGACAGATGGAGCGATAAACGGATCGCTGCCGGGCGGAAGCAGGAGCAATTGCGTAGGGAGGCATATTACGAGGCGATGTATGCCAACCAGGCAGGGGTTCTTGCGAAACTTTTACGTTGGGTAAAACGCATTTTCTCGTAACTAACTAATAGTCAGTCACACGGAAGAAAAGTTTTCATTTATCTATTTCTATACTTTTTTCGAGGGAAGCCAATATGGCGATGATTGTTGAAGAAGGCCAGCTTAAGGGCGCATTTAATGGCTTTAAAAACACTGGGACAGTATTTGAATTTTTCGCTGGTCGAAAGTGGAAACAAGCGGCGTATAAATATCACTACCATTATGCGTATATGCCACGCGCAAAGGTGATTCAGGAAGGTAGTAGCTATATGCTACAGGTGGAAGGAATGAATGATTCTGTTGAAGTGCGCCGCATATAGAAAGGTTAATCAAGTTCAAAACAAAAAGATAATATCTACTAAAATCCCCCACATTCGGGATCGCGCCCGAGCTGGCCTTGACGTCCAGCGATCGCGGGGCGGTGGAACCAGGGGTAGAACACGCAGTCGTGTCACCTGCCGCCATTTGGCGTCACGCCAGAAGGGTTTTTGGCTGTCGTAATACAAGATTTTTCGGACAATCTGCACGCTCTCAAAAACAAAGGCAATGCAGCAGTTTTCAATCACCCTTCCTCAGCCAATAAAATCGTATTCAATAAATTCAGCTCATTAGAAGCGGCAAGGTATCGATCATCAAAAATCATGTTCAGCCGAGCCGGATCTTGCTCGCCCACCACAGCCACATAAGGAATATCGGCATATCGAGGAATAACGGGCAGTAGTTCCGCGGCCGTTGGCAAGCAGGCGCCCAAAGCCTCGCGCCAAGCGCTTTCATCATCGCCAAGAGAAGGCTGCCTGCCACTAGCATCCGTTTTCCAAAATCTTGGATAGTCTAAGGGCATTACCAGCCAAGTCGATGGCGATTTGAGTAATTTAATCGTCGAAAATTCACGGGTAGCTTCCTCCTTTTCCCGGGCCAGTATCCGGTAGAGCTCTTCGGCCGGTTGCCTCAGTTTAAAAGGTAGCGTTTCATCTTTGTGGATATGTTTTAATTCGCCGAACAACTTTTTTATCTGTTGACCGACATCGGTCGACCAACCTTCAACATTGAAGCGTTCTTGCTTTTCCAGATCCTGCCAATGTTCTAGCCAAAAAGGCCCCACACAATAGAGATGATCGGGAAGCAGACCGTTTAGATTGTCATCGGACACGACTAAAAGAGGCGCATTGATTGCGCTTGCACATCGGGAAAAATTCTGCACATCCTCCAAACGAGCAACGCTTTTGAAGTCACGGGTTTTCGCGGTCGCATCCAAGGCAAATTTGGAGAATAACAGTTCGACATTTTTACGTGCATTCGTGACCAGCCCCCTCCGATCAGCATCAGCCGAATAATCGCGCAAAAACACATCAGCTTCTTTCAAGAACTCTCTGACGTTAGTGCTCATCAATGACAGCATTTCATCGCTGCCTATCTTGCCTACCGGAACCAGAGCAAGATTCTGCCTATCCAGTCCGGCGTCGCCAAGAATCCGGGTATAAATGGTCGCCCTGAGCATCACTAGATACGTCAAGAGGTCGCTGACTTGTCTGAGCCATTGGCGAAGGTCTGGCTGTTTGTCGTAAGGCATAAAGTCCTGTAGCAATAAGACTAATCGACGATTCTTCCAGTCGCCATCGTCTTTGAGCGTACCGTCATCACTCGTGTAGTTGTTACCTCGGCCGCGGTAGATCAATTGAGCAACTTCCATCAATGCCGCTTCGATGCCAAAACGGGGTATCAATGCGATAATCCAATCCGTTTTAGGAAAGGATACCCCGCGCGCCCCGCTGGACGTCATCAAAAACACTTTGACGGTATCCCGACGCTCATCCGCGATCAGTTCATTGCGCTTAGTGGCCGTCACGCTTGAATCCAGGATGGCGACTTGCGAACTCTTTAATAATGGCTCGCTGTCGTCACTTGTGACTAATAATGTCTCTATCGAGCGCAAAAAAGCTTTGTCTTGGGCGAAAAAAATGACCTGGTCGGCACCGGAATCCAAAGCACGTTTAATTTCCTGGATGACATTGCCTTTTATGGCTTCGCCTTGTTGTTCGGCAATGGCTTGCCGTACAGTTTGCGCTTTACCATCGGAAAATTCCCCCGGCTTGATCAAATCCAGCCGAACTCGATAGTCGATCACGAGCGCCGAAGCGGGATAGCTATTGGTCATGACGTGCAAAACGGGCAAACGTCTACTGCCGATTCGAACCGGCGTCGCTGCCAATCGAAAGGGCATTCTTCCGCTACTTTTTGACACCAAAACTTTATCTGGCGTCCGCTCGCCACTGTTAAGGAAGCGATCCAGAACGATCTCGTTGCCCAGCGAGGCATCCGAAACAATCAAGATGACTCGAAATTGCGGCTCATCGGCAAAGGGGCGAATAAAATGCTGATCTAACCATTTGGCGATATCGTGAATGAAAGGCGCGCCCGCGCCATCGCCGGTGAGTTCGTCGACCATAACTACCACGGTAGGAATACGCTGGGCAAAGAGGCGGCGCTCCTGTTTTCCGGCCTGCGTATTGGTAGCGTTTTTAAACAGGCTATCCAATGCGGACACTGTGCTTTTATCGCCGCCAAGATCCCGGTAACCCTGAATCGCTGCCGTCAGCACAACCCTGTTAATATCGGGGTTTTCCGCTAATAATTGCCGGGTGGTTTGGGATAAAACCCTTAATACACCCGGCCGTTTCACCTCTTCCATTCTATCTTGCCGTTCGGTTTCTGCCCGCTTTCGGTGGCGTGAACCGATATGGGTGCGTTCCAACTCTTCTTTTTCGGAGGGTGCCAAGACCCACGTGCTGCTGTCCGGGTGCTTCAGCGGATGCACACCGTCGACGACGACTGCGCTATCGACCATTCGTTTCCCTAAAACGCCATCCTGTACTTGTTTGTCATGCCAGGCCTTGGCCGCGCCGATCAATTTGGAATTGGTAGTTACCGTCAAGATCCCTGTGGGTTGTTTGCTGGTTTTATCACGAGAAAGATTTTCGGTCACATCATCATTGATGATGACCCGGGGGCTTACATAAAGAAACAAAAATCCGTCGTTGGCCTCCTTTTTCAGAAAACTGACGACGGCCGTGGTCTTGCCAATACCGGGATTGCCTTCAAGGCCGAGCACGTTAATTTGACCCATTGTTGAGGTCTGCATGCCTGTCACAATGGCTGCCGAGTGTAAATCCCGCAGCGGTACCGATTGGCCGGGAGCTATCCGTTGTGCGAGTGTTTCGGATATCGCCGCTTGAGGATCCGCCTTGAGAAAATCCGCGATCGCCGGGTCCGAATTTACCCAAGATAGTGCTTCCTCCCACGGCACTGTTTCCATCGGATTCAGGAAGCCCTCGACCTCTTCTGTAAAATTAAAGGTCAGATTTTGACCGGCTTCCGGTAATTCCCTAAGTTCCAAAAACTGCTTTCTGATCGCTTTGGGTAGAGCTTTGCGAATTTTGTCGAAGGCATAACGAATATGATCGTTCAACGCCTCATCATCACCCTCGCGAGGTTTTTCACTGTCGCGGTAGGCCCGCCCGAGCGTCGCTAGCAGCGACACACGGGGATCGGTTTCGGGTTCAATAAAGTATCGAGCACTTAAACTTTCAAAGCCGTTTTGGGTGATAGAAAGGGCTCGGGCCTTGCACGGTCTATTGTCAAAGCTTTTGTTTTTAAACCACTGCATAGACGTATGCACGTAGGACGCGGCCTGGCAGAGCTTGTAGAGCGGTTTATCGCGCCCGCTGAAGGCGGGCAAATGCTTTCTGATATCGGGGGATAACTCGAATGTTTCGCCAGAAATCTCCGCGCAGACCTTAGAAAATACGCTACGCGTACTCATGAACCAGGCAAATCGACGAAGTTCTTCCAGATGGGCTTCGGGCTTTTGGTAATCCGCGCTTTCCGGCAAACCGTTCAGAGAGAACTCCAGGCACAAAAACTCGCCGTCCCATGTGTCATAGCGAGGCTCTAACCACAGCAAAAAGTCTGCCCAGGCCGGGAATCCTTTATTTCCTAGAGCCGGGTCGACGCCCGCCTCTTGGCCAAAGGCTTTAGCGAATGCCGACAAGGCGGCTTCTTTTTCGCGATCGAAATCATTCTGAAAGCTCGGCATTTGCAAGGGGCACCAAAGCGCCTTGATGCGGTAGTCCTCCGGGTCCTTTAATTTGCGCAGGTACTCACGCAAAACGGTTTGCCCAAGCCCCATACCTAACTCAAAGAGATGCTGGACCGTTTCTCGGGTTCTGGCTTTGAGATTAGGGTCGACCTCCTGGAGGCTTTCTGCCAGGGCCACGTACACATCGGCGGTCCCCAGCGCTTGCCAATTCGCAAGGTCACATTGATCTTTGCCTTGCAATCGGCTGGCCAGCAAAGTGGCGAGCACCCCGCGTTTGACAGCAATCTCGAAGGCCTGCCCCCATAAGGAATGGCGTTGTGTCGGATCCAACAGGCGCATTAACGGCTATGCAAGCTATCCGTGACGTGCGATAACAAGGCCGGCAATGACAGCACGACATTGCCTTTGCGTCGACTCCCTGGCAATACCTCGATTTCCCCGGCCGCCTCGCTTGAAGCGGGTTGCATCCAACCGAACGGATCCAGGACCGGCTTGAAAACACCTCCTTCAGGCTGCTTTTCCGCTTCGAGGAAATGCAGACCTCTGAGGACTTGCAACAAGCAACCGCGAACGCCGTTGCTAGCAGTGAGCAAGTTGCCGCGCACGCGTTCTCGCCATTCGCTGTTTTTGACCTGGTGATCCTCGTCCCAAAAATAGGTGCAAAATCCGGATTGTGGCCTAGCGGCCTCATCTTTGCCAACGATTGTCAGAGTGGCGAAGGTATAGACGGGAATCAACTGCTTGAGCATGCCCGGCCCTGAGCTTGAGGAAAATTCGTCATGATCGGAAATGCGCAGGGCTTCAAAGGCGGATTCCGCTTTGGCGCGGGTATGAAGGCGAGTCGCAGGAAATACATCGCGTCGAAGCATATAGAGGCTGACGCGGGGAAACTTCTGAGCGACCTCATCAAGAAACACCGTTTGCGTATGTGGGGAATGACGCTGTGCCGCCCGGTTGATCCGCCGATTGCCGAAATGACTCGACATCAGGATGATATGCTCATACCCCAGCGCTTGCAGCCGGGAGACTTCCTCGACAATCAGTTTGGGGCTTTTGAAGGCATCCCGTGTTTCAACGACATGGGTTTGCATCCGATCAAAGGCAAGACGGTAGCCGGCCATGGGTTGGTCTACCGCTTGCGCAAGATACGTTTTTGCCAGGAAGATAAAGCCATCGGTCTCGGAAGTGCCGGGATGATCGTCGCAAGGTCGAGTCGTGTATATCAAGGCGGCGATTTTATCGACGCTCGGTTTTGGGTTTGCTCCAACCATCAGCGGAAAGGCGGCGGAGAGGGCAAAAGCAGCCCCCTTGGCTTTATAATTTACCTGGGTCCCATCGTCCACCAAGCCTTGCATGCGCACGGGCATATCGCGCATCAAGGCGGATTCTATCGCTTGCGAGATCGCATACACCCAATGATCGCCTTCATCCTTTGCCGCTTTTTTGCCTTGTTTCTGAAACCGCATCATGAAGGCGGGGATGGCTTCTGAAGACGGACGGGTCAGCTTTTCGCTCAATACCTGAAGCACGACATAAACCAAAATAGCCATCGCGGCCCCCGCGGCTGCCCGATATTGGCGCTGATCGTCTTCGGGAAAATCTTGTCTTTGGCGGAATTTCAAGCGCTCTGGGTCATACCAAATATCAATACCCGAGGACATACGCCAAGCAGGATCAATGGTAGCTCGATGCTCTCTTTTTAGAGAATGTTGATCTTCATCAACGCGTATTGGAATCCAGGTGATATTCAGGAGCTGCTTAGGCAATTCGCGTTTAACGCTCACGGTACAATTGTCATCGTCGCGCACGGACAAGGTTCTTTCGTTCAACAACGTCCGAACCCGCACAGAGAATAAGGGGGTGATCACTTCAGACGGTTTTTGCGTGATCTGAATATGTTTGAGCCACTCAATGTGTTCAAATTGATCAGATGCTGGTTTGATCAAAGGATCGCGCGCCTTGCCTCGAGATCTCTCGATCGAGGACCAGTCAACCACGCTTTCCTGAACAACTACGTAAAGATCCTCAATGTTACGTTGCGCATGGGCAATAACATTCCGGGATTTAGTGCGCAATAGTCCGACCAAGGTTTTGCTTAATGCGCTAACGTTGGAACTCCATGAGCTTAAATCATCCAGTAACGCCTCGACGTAAGGTCGGCCTTGCGCATTCAGACGAGCCAACAATTGGTTGGCTTCTACTAAAAGGTCAGAAGAGCTCAGGTTCGGGTTCAAAACTAGCCATAAAAAGACAAGTTCGCTAAGGCTTCTTCGTAGAATAAATGGAGGTATCGGAATTGCCGGATCATCGAGAAGAATCTCGCGCAATCGCTTAAGCCTGACATCGAACGCAGGCTCCATCTCGCTACGCGGATCCTTTCCATTCACTCGGAATCGATAACTCACCTCCCGAACGATGGAAACACCGCCAGATTGAGGTTCGATTCGGCGCGATTCAAACAGTTGAGTATTCCATTCCGCCCAAACAGGCAGGCAGTTATAGAATAAAGCTTTAACTAACTCTTGCGAAATCGGAAAGTCAGCACTTAACCCGTAACAGCGGGTTAATTCAAAGTGCAAGGCATGAGGCGTTTCAGGTGTGCCGAAATAGTGGAGCAGTTGACTTGCCCGATAGACATAGTCCACCAGCAAGTGATCATTGGATTGCGTCGAGCTTGCCACTTGCGCCGCCAAGCTTTCCATAATGGCGAAGCTGACTCTCAGTCGAACTCGGGCTAAGGCTTCGTCTTCCAGAAAATTAAGGAATCGGCTGACTTGGCTATCGTGTTTATCCACGTCCTGGCGTAACGTTTCAAGAAGCGTTTGACGCTGAATATCGTCAAAGTCCTCATCCCGGTAGCTTTGGGCTTCTGCAATGCTCTTTGCCAGTCTTTCCAGCCAGTCTTCCGCCTGAACATCTTCTTGGGCGGAAAGTACGCGTGCGACATCCTCTTTTTCTCGTATAGCCGCTAGCCGATCGGGCTTGGTAAACTCCATAGCCACCATTTGCGCCGTGTTTTCCTTCAGAAAATCCCGGACGCCTGTCGCCTTGGCTAGAGTACCCAATGCGAAATCAACATCTTTAACCAGTAAGCTATCTAGCGGACCGCCGAATTTATCGACCTCACTCTCTACCAAGCTTTTTAACTTGGCGATGGATTGGGAAACCCCGGAAAGATTATCCTTGAATAGGCGTCCGCCTAGCTTGGCGCTAAAATTCTTTGAAGGTGGCACTAAATCACGTAAAAACCCGGTATTCGGCGATTGGCGGAAGGCCTCGCGAAGTTCTTTCTGAGCAAGAAGGCGCCTTAGTATTCCATAAGTATTGATGCTCAGCCTGGATTTTTCTGCATCGAACTTAAGAACGGACCATTTAAATGGTTCAGTGAATTCGCCTTCTTTAGGCGGATAGGCTTTTACGAGGAAATGAATCAGCGAAGCGAGATCGGTGGACGGAATTTGTCCGCGCGCATGCACGGACGCTCCGCCTTGCTGGGGGCGTTGCGACATTGGCATTCTCCTATAGATTGGTCTTGGGACCACATCGCTCTCTATTGTCTGCCAAACAGTAGAAAACGGGATTTCTATTCTATAGGCTGAGTATATAGCATAAAGAATGGTTATTTGGATAAATTTGGCAGAACAAGTTGTCGCCTTTCAATTAGAGAGAGTTCGCCTTGCGTCAGGCGAGGGGGAAGGGCGCGCCTGACGCAAGGTTAAACTCATCAATAGGTATACATATCCGCTGGTATATAAACCACGTATGCTATATGATTACAAGTGAACCACAAAGAACCGGAGAATTGCTCATGGCTACCGAAGCATTTACCGTTAGAGCTGAATCAGAACTCGTCCACCAACTTGATCATTTGGCTGACTCGCTGGATAGATCGCGTAATTATTTAGTCAACCAGGCGCTCAAAGAGTACCTGGAACATCACGCTTGGCAGATTGAAAAAATCACCCAAGGCATTGCTGCTGCAGATCGTGGCGAATTAGTTCCGCATGATGAGTTCATGCGTGAAATTGAAGACTTGATCGCGAGCAAAGCCAAAGGCAACGTGTGAAAATAGTCTGGACCGGCCCGGCACGCCAGGATTTACGACAAGTCTTTGAGTATATAGTCGAGGACAGCCCAAAGGCTGCGACCCAATTACTTTCGGTAATCAAAGAACGCGCTGCTTTACTGCAAGACAACCCCCACATGGGCCGAATGGGTCGCGTCGACGGAACGCGGGAATTAGTCATTGCGGGAACCCCATACATTCTTCCGTACCGTGTGAAAGATAACCAAATTCAAATCTTGGCTGTTTTTCATGGGGCGAGGCAATGGCCTGAGGCTTTCTAAGCCTAGAACGGCATGCAGAATCTCATGGCTCTCAACAACAAGGAAAAGACATGACTAGAAAAGAAAAAGAGGGATGGAGCTATGCCACTACAGCCAACTCCAAACAGCAAGAAGCTATTTTCACAACTGACGGACCATTGCTAATTATTGCTGGACCTGGTTCCGGAAAAACTTTCACGTTAGTCGAACGGATAGTTTATCTCATTACCTCCAAAGGCGTTACTCCTGAGTCCCTTTTTGTCGTAACCTTTACCGACAAGGCCGCGCGCGAGCTAACTACACGTATCTCCAATCGTCTTAATGAGCTAGGCATCAGGTTCAACTTGAACGAAATGTACCTTGGTACGTTTCATTCGATTTGTCTGCGGATTTTAGAGGACTATCGTGAGTATACGCGGCTCAATCGCAACTTTACAATGTTCGACCAGTTCGACCAGCAGTACTTCCTTTACCAACGCATCAACGAATTCAGACCAATCCCTGATGCCCAACTTATTATTGGTGATGACCAAACAGGACGATGGGCGCAGTCTGAGCAACTGCTCAAGTGGGTAAATAAAGTTGGGGAGGAAGCCCTTGATCCCGCTCAGCTTGAAATAGCGTCTGATGTTGAAGTACGGGCGCTTGCGGCTTGTCATCGCAAGTACCAGGAATTGCTCCACGAGCATAATTGCTTGGACTTTTCGGGTATTCAGTACGAGGCGTTGCGACTTATGGAGCAACACCCTAAGGTGTTGGCCGAGCTGCGCAAAAAGTTTTCGTATTTAATGGTAGATGAATACCAAGATACCAATACTATCCAAGAACGTATTTTGCTCCTTCTGGCAAATGACCATCAGAACCTTTGTGTCGTGGGGGACGATGACCAAGGCTTGTACCGCTTCCGCGGTGCTACCATTCGCAATATTTTGGAGTTTCCGGCCTTGTTCCCGGCAGGAAAGTGTAAGCAGGTGACGTTGGCAACCAACTACCGTTCACACCCGGACATCATTCGCTTCTACAACGGCTGGATGCAAGCCCAAGAATGGACGGACGGCACAAAACAGTTTCGCTTCTCCAAAACTATCGTGCCGCGTGAATCAGCGTTTCCCGATGTGCCGGCCGTTGTGCGTTTATCGGCGGCCGATGAACATGATGGTAATACCAACTGGCATACAGAGGTGCTTGATTTCCTCCATGCGCTCAAGAATACGGGCAAGCTTGAAGACTGGAACCAGGTCGCATTTTTATTTCGATCGGTCAAGAACTCCAAGGTAGTTGCCTTGGCACGGTTCCTTGAAAGCCAAGAGGTGCCGGTTTACTCCCCGCGCTCGAATATGTTCTTTGAACGTGAAGAAATTCGGCTGATGATCGGTGCGCTGATTTTTCTGTTTCCGCAATTTTCGAAAGTGCGGCAATGGGATCCAAACGTTACACTCGACGTGTGGAGCTACTACGATTACGGCTGTTTTCAGCCGTTTGCCGACGAATTGCGTAAACCTGAAAACAAGCGCTTACTCGAATGGACAAGGCCGCTGGCCAAGAAGCATATCGTGCTTGCACAAAGTGAAAACTATGCCTTTTCGTGGTTGTTTTACCAGCTCTTGCAGTTCCCGTTGTTTTCCCGATATTTGTCCGATGAAGCATTGCAGGGCGTGGATAAAGGTCGCGCGGCACGCAACCTCGCAACCTTTTCCAAGCTTATTACTAAATTTGAGTACCTGCATTACATCAGCGTACTCAACCCCACCTATTTGGAAAAAAACCTGCGCGACTTGTTTAACCAATTCCTGCGCTTCCTCATAGAGGGAGGTATTGGTGAATATGAAGATGAGGCCGAATATGCACCGAAGGGTTGCCTCTCGTTCCTGACCGTCCACCAATCCAAAGGTTTAGAGTTCCCGGTAGTGGTATGCGGCTCTTTGGAGGGGGTGCCGCGTAAGCAACACACTGCGCTCGATGAATTGCTGGAAGATGGCGGCTACCTGTCCAAGCCCCGCTTCGAACCACTGGAGCACATTAAATATTTCGATTTCCGGCGGCTCTTTTATACCGCATTCTCGCGCCCCCAAAACTTGCTAGTGCTCGCCACGCAAGAGCGGAATGGCAGAGGCATGGGGAGGTCGCCGTCGAAGTATTTTAGGGATTTCTTCTACGAACTTCCTGCATGGCGGAATCCCGCTTTTGACATGAGCAAGCTCACCTTCGATCCGGTCAAGGAGATAAATCTTAAGCGCGAATACTCGTTCACGTCGCACATTGCGCTGTTTGAGAACTGCGCAGAACAGTACCGGTTTTTTAAGGAATTGGAATTTGCGCCGATCCGCGTCAACCCTATGCTCTTCGGTACGCTAGTACACCAAACCATTGAAGAAATTCACAAAACCGTACTGCGCGGCGAGGAGCATACCATTACCGCCGAAGCTATCAGCAGTTGGTTCTCCGCAAATTATGCGCTGCTTTCCAAGAAAGAGCGGGTCTACCTCGCTCCAAGCTCGCAACAGGCCGCGTTGCAGCACATCATGCGTTACTACGAGCGCGAAAACGGCCACTGGGATAGAATTAAGGAAGCGGAAGTCGAGATTTCACTGGTCAAGGACCAGTACATTCTCAAAGGCAGTGTAGACCTTATCCGGGGCGAGAATGACACGGTCGAGATCATCGACTTTAAGTCGGAAAAGAAACCCGACATGGAAAAGGACCGCGAGAGGCTAAGACAGTACCAGCATCAGCTCGAAGTTTACGCCCATCTCGTCGAGGAGCGCACTGGCCAGAAGGTGAGTAGGACGCACCTTTACTACACGGGAGAGGATGGTGGCAATCCTTATGTAACTTTTAACAAAGACGAACGCGCGATCGGCAAGACAATTGCGCAGTTTGATGAAATTGTCGCGCGCATTGAACGAAAAGACTACCAGCTGTCGGCACGTCCAGCCAAGCTGTGCCAGAACTGCGACATGCGCGCATACTGCGACAATAAAAATTGGAAATTCAGGCAAACCAACCCATGAAAAACGACCAACCGAACCAAGAACCCTTGCCGTTTACCATACCCGACAATGGTGTGCCCAACGTAGAGAAATACGAATTCGAGCCGATCAAGGGCTATCCGTTGTTAAACTGGCGCGGCAAACGCCCGTTTACCTCCACGCAGTACTATCCGGCGCAGCTCAAGGAAATTCATGGTGAAGAAGTAGACGGTTGGCGGAACAAGATTTTCTGGGGCGATAACCTGCAGGTGTTGAGTCATCTGCTTAAGGAGTACCGCGGCAAAGTCAACCTAATCTATATCGATCCGCCATTTGATTCGAAGGCAGACTACCGAAAAAAGATCAGAATTAAGCAACGTGAGGTAGAGTCAAACAATACCACCTTTGAAGAGAAGCAGTATTCAGATATCTGGAATAATGATGAATATCTGCAATTTATGTATGAACGACTTATCCTTATGCGGGAGCTATTGGCCGAGGATGGGGCAATATATTTGCACTGCGACTATAGGAAATCTCATGAACTACGCTGCTTGCTGGACGAAGTTTTCGGAAAAGAAAACTTTATGAATTCCATCGTTTGGATGTTTGGTACGCGCAGTTCAATTAAAACGTCATGGAAAAGGAGCCATCACGACATCCATTTCTACAAAAAAAGTAAAGATCCAGTCTACAACTGGAACGATGAAATGGTTATTGAGCCGCTATCTGAAGCTACCATCAAAAAATATCGATTGGAAGATGAGAATGGCAGGTATCGCTTAAATGGCAGATTCTTAAAAGGAAGCCCTATTAAGGGTGCTAAGGATGTCGATTCCAATTGGGAGAAGACTCATCCAGAGCTTGTCGTGAGAGATTATCTGCGCGATGGTAAAGTTGCGAACGATTATTTCTTCATTGATATAGAAAATCAGTCTTCGGACAACAGAACAGACTATCCAACTCAAAAGCCAGAAGAACTGCTTTATAAGCTTATATCCGCATCGACAAAGCCTGGAAATTTGATTTTTGACTGCTTTATGGGGTCAGGCACTGCACAAGCTGTGGCATTGAAGCTTGGTCGGCGATTTCTCGGGGTGGATATAAATCTTGGCTCAATTCAGACAACGACGGCTCGTCTGCTAAAAGCTTCGGAGCAACTGCGTCAGAGGGAGCTAGATGCAGATGGCATTTGCTACACTGGTTTCGAGATCTATAACGTCAACCACTACGACATTTTCCGCAACCCAGTGCAGGCCAAGGAGCTGCTGATCGAGGCGCTAGAGGTACAGAAGTTGGAAATGAGCTCCGTGTTCGACGGCGAGAAAGACGGTCGTATGGTTAAAATCATGCCCGTGAACCGCATCACCACGCGCGCCGATCTAAATGAATTGATTTCAGGCTTCGATTATAAAGCGTGGGAACGTCGTCAGAATGATCGTCCGAACCAACCGGTGGAAAAGATTACCCTTGTCTGTATGGGTCACGAGGCCGACCTCAAGGCACACTTGGAACTTGCCGCCAAGCCGTTCAAAGTCGATGTCGAGATGGTGGACATCCTACGCGACAAGGCCAACCTCGAATTTAAGCGGGATTCCGAAGCACTGGCGGCGATAAAAGGCGGTGAACTTGTCATCGAATGCTTTTACCCGATGAACTTGCTGCAAAAGCTCTCGCTGCAAAAAGAATCGGTGGAGGATTGGCGCGAACTGGTCGAGAGCATTCTCATTGACTGGAACTATGACGGTGCTATCTTGCAGCCTGCTGTAGTCGACATTCCCGACAAGAACGACTTGGTCAAAGGCAGCTATCAGGTGCCGGAAGATGTGGGCACAATCCGCGTGAAGATCACCGACTTGCTGTCCGAGTCATGGGAAGGGAGCGTGGACAATGGCTAAGGGCGCCAAGGCAGCGGGCGCTTCGCTCGACTTCGCCTTTTTCAATTTTCTCTGGGGTTTTTACCAATCCAATCGTGGAACAATCCGGTCACACTATAAGGAGCTGACGCGCAAGTTCCTGGACTTCAACAATCCTGAAAAGAATACCAAGGCTTTCCTGCGACAACCGCAATTTGAAGCATTGGAGGTCTATATTTTCCTGAAGGAGTTCCTGGGTAATGCCAAGGTTGAGGAAATTTTCCGAGATTGGTTTGAGAAGAAAGGACGATTCGCGAACCGGAGCGAAGGGGGGATAAATCGCAATACCGGTCAATACGACTTGCTCGACAACTTGACGCAGGAGCAGTACAAAACCGTTTTCGCTGCGATGCGAAAGAATTCGCGCATTTACCCAAACTATATCTTTGCTCTGACGATGGGGACAGGCAAAACCATCCTCATGGCTACCTGCATCTTCTACGAGTTTTTATTGGGCAATAAATTTGAAAAAGAGCCGCGCTACTGTCATAACGCACTGGTGTTTGCGCCTGATAAAACAGTACTGCAATCGTTAAAGGAGATTGAGTCTTTTAACCTTGCACTTGTCGTCCCACCGGAATATGTAAATTTCCTTACTACCCATCTCCGCTTCCACTTCCTGGAGGAGGCTGGCACCTCGCTTGATACGCTTGACCGCTCGCGTTTCAACATTATCGTTTCGAATACTCAGAAGATCATTCTCAAACGCCAGCGTAAGGGAAAAACTGCTACTGATCAGCTTTTCGGAGCGAGTAACAATGCCTTAGCCACCAACAGCGTTTATGCCGAGGCGTTCGATTTATACGCATTTGACCAACCCGAAGAGGAAGGCGAACTTATCACCAACCAGCGTTTCGAGAAGCTCCGTCGCTTGGAGCAGCTTGGCATTTATGTTGATGAGGCCCATCACGCCTTTGGCAAATCACTGGCCAAAGACATGGGGGTTGACGCCAAAGAAACCGATACCAGTTTGCGCACCACCATCGACAAGCTGGCCGCGAGCCTCAACAGTTCCGGCACTCGTGTTGTAGCGTGCTATAACTACACGGGCACACCTTACGTCGGGCGCGAGGTGTTACCGGAAGTGGTCTACGCTTATGGATTAAATGATGCTATCGACAAAGGATATCTCAAGAAAGTGGATCTGCGCGGTTATAGCAATACCCGCACTGATGAGTTCGTCGATATCGCCATTGAACGATTTCTTGATGAAACCTTAGATTTAAAGCCTGAAGGAATGTTACCCAAACTAGCATTCTTCGCGGCTACCATTGACGAGCTCAACCAAGAGCTTAAGCCCGCAGTTGAAAAGGCGCTTGTAAAGCGCGGTCTTCCAACATCAAGCATCCTAGTCAACGTCGGCGACGACAAACTGACTACAAATGATGATATACGTGAGTTCAACAGACTCGACACCGAAGCATCAAATAAACAGTTCATCCTTTTGGTAAACAAAGGACGTGAAGGTTGGAACTGCCGTTCTTTGTTCGGCGTTGGTCTGTTCCGCGAACCGAAATCCAAAGTATTCGTTCTGCAGGCAACGATGCGCTGTTTACGCGCTATCGGTGAAGCCCAGCACACCGGTTATGTTTTTCTTTCCAACGGCAACCTGAAAATTCTGAACGACGAGTTGGAGCAGAACTTCCATATCAGTGCCGAAGAGTTACAAAAAACAGCAAAGGACAAGGATCGCGTACAAGTGAAGGTTGTTCTGCCCTCTGTCAAAATTAAGCTGATGCGCATCCGCAAGCACTTTGAGATGCGTGAAAAGGGTCTTTCGCCGGGTCAAGCTCTTGGCCTTGATCGTACTGATAAGGAAGCCTGGGAGGCGCTGGTAGAGAAGTATCGGCTCATTGAGACTCAACAAGAAGGGCTAACAGCTTCGGACGCAGCGCGTGCAAAGCTTAAAAATAGCATCGACCTGACTACTCGCCGTGAGAAAAGGGAGTTTTCCAGGTTAACGCTTGTAGCCGAAGTTTCTCGGTATCTGAATCGTCGTCCATTGGAAATCGAACATCTGCTTGAGTCGACCAAGGAGGGTATGAATGAGCTGGTCGATATGGTCAACGAGTTCAATGAACTGCTCTACGACGAAATTATCCCGCGCCTCTTCCGGCAACTATTCGATCTTGACGAAACACAACAAACCGAAGAGCATGAGGTTGAACTGGTCAAACTGCCGCCCGGTGGTTATTACGAGGTTACCGCAGCCAAGGACAAAATTGTTCGGATAAATGATGCAAAAGATGAGGACAGAGGCAAAAGTTTTCATCTTGATACCTACTGTTTTGACTCAAACCCTGAACGCGATTTGTTTTGGAGCTTATTAGGAGAGCAACGGGTAAAAAAACTCTATTTCACCGGCATGTTGACGCATGGGCAAAGCGACTTCCATATTCAATACATCGACCCAGAAACACATGCCGTACGAAGCTACTACCCGGATTTCTTATTCCAAAAAGAAGACGGAGCTTATGTGATTGTTGAAGTGAAGGCGGATAACCAAATCGACGATCCTGTCGTAATGGCAAAACGTGAATTTGCCGAACAGATGGCGACTGCCAGCAAAATGACCTATGCGTTATTGCCGAGTACAAAAACGTCAGATTACCGGGAGTTGCTGTTTGGTCAGGGAGATACTCACATGCATCTACCAATCCAAAAGGAATCCGATTTGCTTGAACTCGATGGCTGACCAGTAGGTAAATTTTAGCAAAATTGGCTGGACCATCGTCAGCCCAGCGTTCTTTGATATCCAATAACGATCAATCACACTGGGCTTCCCGTGACCACTGTACAAACGAATGCTTTGATTAGGGAGAGAAACAATGGCATCCAACTACCAAGCGATCTGCGAAGATAACCGGCGCCAATACGGAACTGACATTGGTCGAATTGGCCCGATGTTACTTGCTGATCGTTACGACGACAGGACGCTGAAGATGCCCTGAGGCGGCAGGGGATATGCGTCACAAGGCCATGACGATAACAAAATTTTACGGACATATATCTCTATAGAGGGTTATAAAAGCGCTTATGGAACAGAAATCAGTCCCGAATGACACTTACTTCTCCTTCTTGAAGGGCGAAGAAAACGTGATTGCCACAAAAGATGGCAATCCTTTCGATTGGGAGAAAGCGGCTGCAAAGGTACGAGAACACTTGAACGACGCCATGAATGCGCGACATATAGCATTTCTTCTCGGATCAGGGTGCTCTTCATATCAGAAAGATGGTGAACAGGTCGGCATCTCTACCATGGCACCAATGGCTTCGGCGTTCCTTGCCAACAGAGGGGACGACGGGGATATTTACTATGTGACTCAAGCTGAAAGCGACATCCTGCAAGAGAATATTGGTCTCGACATTATGGCAGGTGAGTACGCCCAAAATCTGGAACGACTAATGGAAGTGCTGTACAGCTTTCAGTTCATTTTGAAGAGAAGCACAAAAGCTGAGTTCAAAAGCGCGTCAGATGCCGTTAATTCGGTGATTAAAAAGATAACGAACCACGTCTCAAAGAGTTGCTTAGATGGGGCATTTTCCAAAGGTGACGAGTCAGTTTCGAATCTGTACCAGGCGTTCTATCGCAAGCTTATCTACAGAGATCGTGCCTTGCCGAGGCCATGGATATTCACGACGAACTACGACCTCTTCAACGAGACAGCCATGGACAGACTGGGAACTCCCTACAGCAACGGGTTTTCTGGCACGGTGGAACGCCGATTCAACCCGGCCACATTTCGTTATTCGCTCGCAGAGCAACTGGACCTTTCTAGCCGCAAATGGACTTCCGTCGATAGCTATGTCTATTTGTGCAAGCTACACGGGTCGATCAATTGGATCGAAGAAGGTAAGAGTCTTTTTCCAATCCGCGAGGTACTGCATCCAATACCTGTAGCTGAAAAAATGGGCCGGGTAATGATCTATCCGACACCGGCCAAACAAAACGCTAGCTTTGGCTCCCCTTATTCTGATCTATTCCGAGAGTTTCAGTCCCGCATCGTCCGAGATCAAAGTGTGTTATTCGTTCTTGGCTACAGCTTCGGGGATGAACATATAAACAACATCATCTTTCAGGCACTAACAATACCAACTTTTCGTCTAGTCGCATTCTTACCACCGGATATCACTGGAGACGCTGCCCGCCTTCGAGCACTTGGTGATCCGCGTGTGTGGATGATTGGTGGCGATGGTCCATCTGACGATCGCAAGGCACATTATTTCGATACGTTTGTTGAGAAGTTTATGCCGGAGCCGCCGGGCGACAAGATGGATACTGCCATTGCAAAGGTTCTTCATGAACTAATGGCCAGAAATGAAGGCAATGTCACCAAGGACGGGGATGATGACTGATGATAGACGAAGAGCTATAGGCAAGGTTATTTCCGTCGCGGCAGACAAGCTCGTCGTCGAGCTTCACTATGGCAGCGATAACTTTACAGTTGTTGGCTTCGATGATATGCATTACATCGCCCGCCTAGGCTCATTCGTAATGATCCCGGTGCAGTCCGAGTATGTCGTGACCGAAGTCGTAGGGCTACGTGAAAAAGACTCAACATCAGGGCGTACAACCAATGAGCAAGCTGGCGAAATCGACAAAGCGTCATCGGCGAAGTTTCTTGATCTTATTCCTGTCGGAACGTTACCGCAGAAGCGGGACGGTGATTTTCGGTTCGGCGTTTCGACTTTCCCGTCGTTATACGCGGATGCGCTCTACACGATTGATGACGAATTAGACAGAATTTTTGAGGTGGCTGGCGCGAAGGAATTTGTACCGCCCCCAAAAGGGGACGGCCTCACCACACGCTACAAAGCACTCACCATCGGGACGTCCGTGGTATTCCAAGACTACGACGTGAAGGTTCGCATTGACGAGTTTTTCGGCGGACATGCCGCAGTGCTCGGTAATACCGGAAGCGGCAAGTCTTGTACCGTCGCGACGGTGCTTCAGTCTCTGTTCGAGAAGAAAGATGAATACATTGCGCGTGGCGCGACCTTTATTCTTTTTGATGTAAATGGTGAATACCGCAAGGCATTTTCAAAGCTCCCCGACGGCATCGATCGGATGTTCCTGCGCATGTCTGAGAATCCCGGTGATGCAGCTCCAAACCCACTTGATCATAACGAGGTAACGGCTGTTTTTCGGCTGCCTCACTGGTTTATGTCAGTCGAAGAATGGGAGCTTCTTCTTCGTGCGAGCGAGAGAACGCAGCAGCCGGTTCTCAGGACAGCGTTGGGCCTCTCTACATTATTCGCTGATCACACAGACGGTCGGCTGAACGAAATTCGCAATCATATTCTTGCATCTTGCATTCTTGTCATCCTGCAAGGCGATGCTGGAAGCCCCACAAAGAAGGACCGAATCACGGGTCTACTTTCGACGTTTTCGACGGACCAAATCAACATAAATGTGGTTCGGGACATGATTGCTATTAGATACGGGGAAATGGCGCAACCTGAAAATCTCACACAACTTTTGGAGAAATGCATCCTTGATAATGTTTCACTCCCAAGTTACGCGCATCGGGAGTTCAAGTTTGATGATCTTGGAGCAGCCCTTGACCTCGCACTGCTATACGAGGAATCACACGGGAACCGACAGATTAGGGACTACTGCGCGCAAATGCTCACTCGTTTCAAATGGATCAAGGAACGTGAAGAGTTCGCTTTCCTTCGTGTCCTACCGGATAAACTGCTAGATGAGGAGCGGAATCTCGATCTTTTCGTCGAGAGGTTCCTCGGTCTAGCAAGACGACAAGATAAATTTCACAAATCATCCCAAGTCATCATCCTCGACATGAACGAGGCTGCCGATGAGGTTGTTGAAGTTGCATCAGCAGTAATGGCACGGCTCATCTTTGATCGCTTGCGAAAAGCTGAGCCCCGCAATCGCCTTCCTGTAAATCTGGTATTAGAAGAAGCCCATCGCTATGTTGCCGAGCATCCTTCTGGCTACGCGATTGATGCTAGCAAAATATTTGAGCGAATCGCAAAGGAAGGCAGAAAATACGGGATGTTCTTGTTGGTCGCTTCTCAGCGACCGAGTGAGCTCTCAAAGACAGTCTTATCGCAGTGCTCCAACTTTGTGATCCATCGCATTCAGAATCCAGACGATCTACTGCACATTCGTCAGATGACACCCTTCATCTCAGAAAGTGTCATGAAGCGACTGCCATCACTGCCGAAGCAACACGCCCTCATCTTTGGAAATGCCGTTAATTTGCCGACAACTTTTAGGGTGCGTGACGTCAACCCGAGACCAAAGAGCGATGATGCTGCTATCCGCGAGTTGTGGTTCAGATCAGATAGCGATCCGTTGGAACTTACTGTTCCTAACCCGAATATTTCATAAACCTCTAAGAACGCCGTCCCCGCAAAGCACGTCGTTGTGAATACCTCACCTACGCTATCGGATCGTTATGAAGCCATTTGCAATGCTGTTTTGTGGTTGATGGCGGCTGGTCAGGCCGCCAAGGCCGTCTAATCAGAGAATGATCTTTTCCCACGAAAACCGCTGCTCACGCTTCAATAATTCACCTTGAACGTCGGGCTATCCTCCGGGCGAGTCTTGCGGTGATCGTAAATCCGCGTCGTGGCAATGTTCGCATGCCCTAGCCATTCCTGCACCTTGGCGATGTCGGCCTGATGATCGAGCGCATTGGTGGCCGCGGTGGCTCGGAGTGAGTGCGCGCCGATCGTAAAACCCAGCTCGCTGGAATAAGCGCGCACGAGCTTATAGATGCCGTCGGGGGTGATCGCCTTCGCTCCGCCGCTTTTCGTATTGTTGCTGACCGGACGAAACAGCGCACCGGCTTCGTCGCTGCCGTGCCCGGCCAGCTCCAGATAATCATGAATCAAGCCGCCGGCGGCCGGATGCAGCGGCACATAGCGGGTCTTGCCGCCTTTGCCGGCCACTTTCAGGTGCGGCACCCCACGTCGTTCCTGTTTAAAGTCTTTCACCTTCAGCTTGCACAGCTCCTCGCGCCGCAGCGCGTGATAGAGCAGGGTGGCCAGGATCGCCTTATCCCTGAGGGTGCGCAGCGTCGCTCCGGACGGTGCGTCGAGCAGTTTCCTGGCTTGGTGATCGCCGAGCGCCGGGGTCCGGCCTTCGGCGCTGTCGTTCTTCGGCCGCTTGACGCCCTTGACCGGATTATGGGTGACGGCGTTTTTCTCGCACAGGTAATCGAACAACGACGCCATTGCCGATAGCCGATGCCGAATCGTGCTGCCGCCGCGTTCGCGCCGCACCAGGTCGTCCCGCCAGGCGATCACGTGGGCGCGGGTCACGCGGCGGAATTCGTCCGCTTGCTGGATGCCGGTAAAGGTCATGAAATCCTTGATCGCGTTTTCGTAGGCGCGCCGCGTCGCTTTGTTGGTCAGGTTGGAGAACCATTCGACTTCGGGCGGCACCTCGCTCAGGCGCAAAAAGTCCTCGGCGGTCAGCAGCCGGGTTTGCGCTGGGATCGTTTGAAGGTCGGTCATGTTTTCACCTCGCGCCAAGCGGAGATTGAGGGGTGTTCATGGCAACAGCCGTGTCAGCGTGATGAAGTCGCGCACGGAAACAATCTGGGTGCCTTCGTGACGAGCCAGCGCGAGCAGGTGCGGTTTATCGCCGGTGACCAGGTAATCCGCTGCACCGCCGAACGCGATGGACAGCACATCATTGTCGTCAGGATCGGGCGACACCTCCACCGGCGGCAGGCTATCAATCAAAACGGCCAGCTCGCGCAAATCATTAATCAGACGCCCGGCCAACGCCGCTTTGAGGCGGGCGCTGATTTTAGGATAGCGCGTCACGCGCATTAACTCTTCAAGCTGCAGGTCGGCCGTCAACAGGTCGAAGCGCCCACGCCGCCACGGGGTGATGAGTTGGGCAGGCAGGGATGTTTCGATCAGCAAGGCGCTGACCAGGACGTTCGTGTCCAGCACCACTCGCATATCAGGATTCTGGCTTCGGCGGGTTGGCCAGCGTTTGCCGCCGCTCGTGACGGACGGCTTCCGTGGCTTCGTCAATCAGGTCTTGTAGCGCCTCGGGTGCGAGATCGCTAAAGGCGGCGCGCGTCTCGCTCAGCGTTTGCTCGAAGACACGCCAACGCACGGCGTCCTCAATGAATTTGGAAAGATCGCCTTTTTTCATACCGCGCTGGGCGAGCAGACTGCGCACGGCGATGTCGGTGTCTTTCGAGACGGTGACCGTCCAGCGTGTAGTGTTGCCTTGGGTTGCCATCGGCTGCCTCTTTAATAAGCGTTTAGCTGTTTAGCTGTTTAGCCGTTTAATAACATAGCATGCTATGCGGCTAAATGCGAACGGTTTTTGGGCTGCGTTTTACTCTTGATAAAATCTGTTATCAAGAGTAAAAGGCGGGGAAGGGGGGTAAAATTTTCTACATTATTTGGCGTAGATCTTTGGGAATTATTTGGCGCATAAGGGCCAGACACAGAAAACGGAAAAATTGATAAGTAACACGAGGGGCAGCGTGAAAGTAATTCTCATTCTCATGAATTATTGTTGGCAGTTCGGCCAAGGCCGGCTACAATGCCAAAGAGAACAAAAAGAGAACAGGTTTTCTGCCGATGACCCCCGCATCCCTTACCCCTACGGTCCTGACCGATCCCCAGCCCTTCACAGGTCTGCGGCGGCGGTGGCGACTGCCCTTGTTTACCGGCAAGGTGTCCGCGGGCTTTCCATCGCCGGCCGACGATTATATCGAGCGAAGCTTGGATTTGAACGAGTTGTTGATTCAACATCCGGCCGCCACGTTTTTTGCCCGCGCGCAAGGTGTTTCGATGATCGCCGCCGGGATTTACCCGAACGATATTCTGGTAATAGACCGCTCGATCGAGCCGGTAGCAGGCAAGATTGTAGTCTGCGCCTTGAACGGCGAATTGACCGTCAAGCGTCTGGTTCGCGACGGTGACCATTGGAAGCTGAAAGCCGAAAATCCGGAGTATCCTGATATTCCGCTCCATGACGAGTTGGAGATGGTGATCTGGGGCGTGGTGACCAACGTGATTCATCCCGTGTAATGCCGCTTATCGCCCTGGTCGACGCGAACAATTTCTATGTGAGTTGCGAGCGGGTTTTCCGGCCGGATCTGATCGGCAAGCCGGTTGCCGTGCTCAGCAACGGCGACGGCATTTTTGTCGCCCGCAGTCAGGAAGTGAAGGAGTTGGGGATCAAAATGGGTACACCGGTTTTTCAGGTGCAGCACCTGATTGAGCGGCACAAGATTCACCTGTTTTCTTCGAATTACGCCTTATATGCCGAATTTTCTGCCAGGGTAATGTCTTTGCTCGAAGAGTTTGCCCCGAGCGTGGAGGTGTATTCGATCGACGAAGCCTTCCTCGACCTGACCGGACTCTGCGAGCAAGACCCCATCGCCTACGGCCAGCGGATCAAGAAGACCATTTTTAGATCGACCGGTATCCCGGTCTGCGTCGGCATGGGACCCACGAAAACCTTGGCGAAACTGGCGAACTTCGCGGCGAAGAAATGGAAACAAACCGGCGGGGTGTTGGACCTATCGGACCCGGTGCGCCGGGAAAAGCTGATCCGCATCGTGCCAGTCGGCGAGGTGTGGGGCATCGGCTCGCGCACAGCCACCAGACTAAATCAGCTTGGCATTGCGACTGTCTGGGATTTGTCCATCCAGCCGGTGGACCGGATCCGGGACCAGTTCAATGTCGTCGTCGCCCGCACAGTGATGGAGTTGAACGGGATTCCCTGCCAGGAATTGGAAGAGATTGCGCCGGACAAACAGCAGATCGTCTGCTCGCGCAGTTTTAGCCACCGCCTCATAACTTATAAAGAAGTGGCCGAAGCCATGGCAGCCTTTTGCAGCCGCGCCGCCGAAAAGCTAAGAGCCCAGAATTCAGTGACCGGCTACATCACCATTTTCCTCCGGACCAACCTGTTCAACCCGAAAGAACCGCACTATCAGCAGGCAGCGAGCGTCAGGCTGTCTGCCGCTACCCAAGATACGCGCGTGATCATCGGCGCGGCCAATCGTTTATTAAAGGAGGTCTTCAGGGCAGGTTACCACTACCAGAAATGCGGCGTGCAGTTAAGCCAGATTCAGCCAGCCACGCATCCCGGCCAGATGGATCTATTCGATAGGGAGACGTTCGCTCATAAAGAGAGTGAAAAGCTCATGCAGACCGTGGACCGGATCAACCGACGCTTTCCTAAAGGTATTAAGATAGCAGCCGCCGGTTTTCGGCAGGACTGGCAGCCCAAGGCGGAGCGGATTTCAAAGCGCTATACCACCGATTGGCGAGAATTGGTTATCGTCAAAGCAAATTGACCGCTCGCCACGCTGTCAGGCCCCGATTTCTTTCTTGCTTGTCTGTTCTTCCTCGATCCGCTTTTGAATGCCATGGGCATGTTCGCCGTTGAAAAGATCAATGGCAAAATCGAGATCGATAATTTTCTTGGCGAGCAGGTCGCATAGCCCGGTCCGCATCGCCACCAACTTGATGAGGGTTTCGTCCTGCGGGTTTTTCCTGGCCAATTCCTCGTTGTTCTTGGCCGCCTTGGGATCGAGGCAAAAATTCGTAGATTGTTCAGGTGACAACTCTTCGGCACATACCGGAAGACTCAAGAGCATGAAAAGCAGGGCTATTTTCATCATAAGGGCTCTCTTAATTCGGAAAACATTAGGAAATATCTTTTCCTAACAGCCTAGCTGAAATTATGAGTTTAATCTGCGAATCTCTGACCCGTCCTTTTAGAAAAAGGAAAAAATTAGCTCTTCTTATCGGCAGCAGTCGGCCAGGAGCTGACTTTCGTTGAATTTAATTCAAGGGCCTTTGTAATAATGAAAGCGGACGTTCCGTTTTTAAAGAGAAATGAAGCACAGGCTCCTTGTCATATAAGAGATCCTTTTCAACGTCAGGTTAATAAAATACCGCAGTTTCTCTGGCGAGAATCCAACCTGACATGCCATATGAGGACGAGAGGATATATCCCTGAACCCCTTTACTTGTCAGAATATCTCCAGCCGAAGTAATATCGCTCGCCCAAGGACCAGGAGCCCCCGACATACGGTAGGACTCTGTGATCTGCGCCCCGAATTCGACTAGAAGCTGATGAACGGTGACCTGTTCAAGATCAAGGATGATATTTCCAAAGGCGTCATTCTCGAAGCGATATCCTTCAACACCCAAGAATTTGACTATGCTAATCGTCTTATCCTCTAAGCGTATCCGTAAGGTGATGACTCGCGCCTCACAATCGACCTCATACGAGGCAATATAGCAGTCATGAAACGAGGGAAGTATTTCTTGTAGGCTCAAGATTTCAATATTCACTGATGCTCAGAATGCATCCATCTTTCTTATCGATCTCCACCCGTAAGACCGGTTCAGTCCATTTCAGGCGAGACGGTGGGGCATCCTCGACCACCCATCGGTCTTTATGAGAGCTTGCATAAAAAGTATGGGTCTTGGCTAAATGCGGCCAAGTACGATTTTGATTGAAATCATTTCCAAAAATAGGGACGAGAACGGCTTTGGCGATAGCAATCGCCGCCGTTTCATCCGGAACGATGATATCACGCTTAACTGTAACTCCCACAGCGCTTTGAGCTAATTGTGAGCACCCTATGGCTAACGTCAAGATTATTTTTCTCATAATACTGATGTTGAACAGACTTTCGATGACTTAGGACAACAGGCAGCAAAGGGTCGAACCTTTTTCTGTCTGCCTTATTCAGGCAAGGCTAATTTCTGAATCCCGCCGTTCAAATCCAGAGTTTACACAGGGGTCTTCGCCTTAATGAAGGCTTCAATCTCTCCAGGCCGGCGAGGACCTCGCTCAAGCCACTCAACTCGCCATTCAGCAATCCGCTCTCCCTTTTCATGGATAAGCTTTCCGGATTCCGGCTCATTGATCCATTCCCACTGACGAATTAAAACGAGAGGTGCTTCAGCACCTGGAGCTTCATTAGAGCAAGCTAAGGCCTCTTCATACGTTTCAAACGCATAGTAATAATCACCCGCATCAAAATCCTCTACGGAGTCAGAAGTAGGGTGGCACCATACTCTGTATTCGAGGACTTCGTCGAAAAAGTACCCCGCTCCTGATTTAGCGAGTGCCGGATATTCACCCACCCTGGCCGGGGCGATGGCTTTTGGATATTTGCTCATGAATGACCTTTGATGGCTAAGATGTCCGTTTTCTCGTTTTTCTAACTCTTTGCAGAGGTTGAAAGGGCTTGAAGTCCAATGGGACGAAAACGTACGTTAGCGTTTAATATAATTCGCTTACAAGTTTATCTCAAGCAGACTTACGGACAATACTCGGCCACTTTCTGCCATTCATAGCATATTTTCGAACGGAAGCTACGGGCCACCTATTGCTTGGTTTACGTCATCGCTCAGCCGCGGCCGATGGTCGTCGGTTGGAAAGCAGCGTTAGAGGACTGCTCACCTAGAAGCCCCCGAATGCGCTCGAAAGACAAGTTTGGGCGCCCCACACTTCAAATTGAATCCCCATAAGCGTGGCGCACACAAAGCCTACAAAGATTGAAGCTATTGCGATGGCGATGCGCTGCTGAGATGAGTATCCCTTGCGGCAGACCGCCGCGAGCGTTGCAATTGCTACCCCAAGCCAAGCGAGTGACGTACCAAGTCCCTCAAGTTGAAGAGCGACGAGCGGATCACCAACAGAGCCTCCTTTGAGGTCACCCGTACAACCTGCCTTAAAGGTGAAGGAGGCAGAAACGCAAGCAAAGACAGCGACAAACAGGAGCAACAGCTGGTACTTAGAAAGAGCATCTTTCACCGGCGGCGCGCTAACGCATTAGCTAAGACGCGGCCCCGTCCGAGGCAGGGGCGTCGGATTGGGTGCTGGTACTGTTTTCGCCAAGCATACGTAGCGCAGTCTCGGCCAGCTTGCTTCCTGGAAACTCCTTTAACACTCGCTGATACTCTATTACTGCCAATTTTTGCTGGCCTGTTTGTCCTAAACAGAAAGCGATGTTCAATAAAGCCATCTCTCGATAGCTAATTCGACTTGAAGACAGTATCGTGATTGATCTCCAACGATCTACCCAGTTATGTCGGGAAAAGAAATCATAGCTTGACCTGAAATAAGGAAGGGCTTCTGCGAAACGTTCCTGTTTAAACAGGCTAATACCCTTTCGGTGAGCACGTGGCACAAAGAATCGCAGCATAAACGACAAGGACAAATAAAAAATCGCACTAACGAACAGTGGATTACCGAAGTTTAGGGCGTTGGATAGAGAGACTAGCATTGCCAGCAATGCTAGTTGCGGCACTACAGAAAACCAAGCGACTTGCCGGACTATAGGAACTGAGGAGGTCATTTGCAAACTTCGTAATTGAGTGCACAAAAAGTTATTATCCAGACCTAGCTAACGTACATCTTTCTCTGCTTGGATGTCAATAATAACGCTTAAAAGTATGATTTCTTAAACGAGATGGTCAATATTTATACCTGATAATCGGGTCGGGATAATTCCAAAAAGTAAATTTCGAATGACCGAAATAAGACGCTCACCGGACATTTAAAAATCAGAGTTGATAGGCTGTTATGGGTCGGCAGCAGCGATTCGTGGTGCATGTAAACAGTCATTCCGGAACGTCGGCTTTCAGAAGAGCCCAGTGTCAGCAAGGGTAACCGTAAGGGTTCCTTCGTTTTATGGAGTCTGCAAGCTGTCCGAAAAATCCTCCCTTTTAAGAGCTTTCCCCTCCACGATCCGCTTGCGAGCGTGTTTGATTTGTTGCGGTGTCAATTTGGGTTTCCTACCCATTTTCACCCCCCGCGACAGTGCCGCCGCCCCTGCCCGCCTTCGTGCGCTCCTAAATGAACGGCAGTGAAGTAGGCCAGCCGGTTGCTCCGGCTGGCCTACTTCACACATCCAGCTTAATTATCTTCAGCATCTTCACGCTCGCCAGCGCCGTGGCTGTGTCAGCAACGCTTCATAACTTACCCTGTTTCTATAGCTCTTTCTCCGGAAAAGCTTAGCGTACGATTTTTTCAAGCTATGAGGCTGTGTTTTCTGAATTTGGAATGTTCAGCGGCAATTTGTCAAGCGCGACAATATGCCACATTCTTTATATAAGAATACTCTGATATTCTATTAAACATTGCTTATGCTTATAGCAATACATCCTCCTCTCAAATCCGGCTTCGTGCCGGATTTTTTTTGTCTGGCCGGTTAGGGATTTGAAGTTCAATGGGAAAGTATCAGTTTAATTACCATACAGCGCTATCGGCCACTTTGCGACATTCAAGATTTGAAGTGTATGGCAGTGATAGATCCGCAAGCAGTCTTTCAACGCAAAGCTATGTGGCGTGCCGCTCACGGACGCTAAACGAAGCCCCAAGGCTTGAAAAATACCAAACTACAAAACCGCCATGAGGCGGCACGTCCCTTTGATCGCAATGTTAGGCATCAGTTTGCTCATGGAAGACTACGAGATTGCCGTCTGGATCGAGGATCGCAAACTCCAACGTTCCCCAAGGCTTCCGCTCCAACGGGGCATTTGGATGAACAATATTTTCGGCCTTGCAATGGTGATATAGGGCTTCCACGCCGATGACTCGAACCCTGCAGCTTGTTGCTTCGGCGATCTTCCTGTCGTTGCACGCCCAGAAATGAATGCCGATGTTCCCATGATTGACGACCCCGTAGACTCCTTGCACGGCATGCATTCTGGTAAACCCCAGCTTCGACTCGAAGAAACTGACACTTCGCTCAATGTCGAGCGATGCCAAGACTGGTGTG
>Ga0208626_1000157_pt1 | contig 28866 bp, 25 predicted proteins | sample LakWasMet10_HOW4_2_FD_183860 | JGI IMG/M metagenome (GOLD analysis project Ga0208626, IMG submission 183860) | Freshwater sediment methanotrophic microbial communities from Lake Washington under simulated oxygen tension - Sediment Metagenome... | ecosystem: Environmental > Aquatic > Freshwater >... | reverse complement strand
CAAGAACCATGTTTGGATTAATTTTGGCTGGCATGGGAATCGGATCCGTATCTGCATTAGCAGCAGTTGGAGGTGGTTTTTTAACAGTGGTGTATCTAGGCTATAAGAATGTAGACATTAAAAGATCAATTGGTACCTCTGCTGCAATTGGATTCCCGATAGCTATAGCAGGTAGTATTGGTTATATGATCAACGGATGGACTGCAACTTTGGATAATCCCTATACCTATGGATTCATTGATATTCCAGCATTCTTGGCCATATCAGTTACTAGTGCCATTTCAGCTCCTTATGGTACTCGCTGTTCCCATAATATGCCGGAAGCTAAATTGAAGAAAATATTCGCCATAGTCTGCCTGGCTTTGAGTATGAAAATGTTAATTTCATTTTGGTAATCCTGTACTTTTTAATGTTATTGGATGGCCGCTTCAGGCCGCTTACTGAAGCATGAATCTAACTATAGTACGTGTCAGCTTTGTCCCGTTAATATGCCGAAAACGTGTTAATTTACTTAGCAGACATTTAAACAATTCTTTCAGCAGGTTAAGACGCTTTCGTGAGTGTTTTTTGTAAGAATAGCCACATACTTTCCCGGAAGTTATAGGTTAACATCCGGCCTGACGGCCAACCTATCACGTGTGATATTCTAAAGTTAAGTTTTTCCTATTTTATTTTTTGATGCAAGATTGCCATCCCAAGGCAGTTAGCTTGAACCCAGGACCGTACGTCGCCATTAACTTTTACATCAAAGTGCAGGTATAGAAAATGCCGCATAGTATTCATGTGCGGATGATTTTTCTTAATTATGGTTCTTATATCGGGTGCGATTGCGTAACAAGGTTTTCGAATTTCAGGCTTGCCGAGATTATGTAACTCAAGATTTAAAATACTTAAATCATAATTGACATCCCAGCAAACCAACTCAGCATCTTTAATAAACGCTAACGCTGCATCTGCAATCTCATAAAACTGAGGAAACTGTTTTAAAAAATCGTCACTATAGCCTGTAACATCAATGGCAGATTCGGACATAGGCTTGCCTTCAGGATTGATTAAGCGATTAAAATTGTTGCCAGTGCGTTTTTCATCTATCTCTTCAATAAACGCCATTTCAATCACCCTGGCGTCAACATCCATGCCTGTAGTGGCAATGTCTATATAGACCCTTCTCATTTAAGTACTCCTATACTAAACAAAGGATACTTTAAAATTTATTTGCGACACATTGTGTCGCATGATGAGGGCAGTATGTCAAAAAACACGATAAGGACATTTCACTTTGATAGTGCAAATTATTAATGACTGCGGGTCATTGAACTATGACGTTGAGAAGCTGGCATGGGTAAAAGAATTTGCTAGTAACATGCACAATGACTATCCGGGCTTTGAGTTAAATATATTGGAAGTGCATGATCAAAATAATGTGTTAGCTTTAAATGCTGATTTGTATATCTACCCGATTTCAGAGTCACAAATACAAGTTGGCTTCAGAGATACGTCATGTTTCTCTGATGGCAGCAAGCCTTTTAAACAGCGGTTGCACAGAATAACTATTTCAAACAAAGCTAAAACAAAGGCCGATGCACTTTCAGCGTTTTTAATGCTGGTGATAGGGGTTGTAATTATCCCTAGTGGGATGGGTTGTTACAGCACGGATATATATGATTTGTTAAGCGTGATGCAGCAAGGCAAAAATGCTACCCTAGTGGACAATGAGTATTTTAACTTAAACCAACAGACTGACATTTTGAGCCTGCTTATTTGGTTTAATGGCAGAGGCAAGTTGAGTGATAATTTCTATCAACTATGCTGCAAAATAAAAGAAAGATTTAACAATGCCGATGTTCTAACCATCGCAAATGTCACTCACTATCCTATTCTTAAAGAATCAACTTTAGCGCTACTAATAACAAGATAAACGAGCAAAAAAACAAATGAACAAACCTAATATATTCGCATTCGCCACCAAAGAGTTATCACAAGATGCCTTTATCTGCTGGTTGCTGGCATGGGCTGATAAAGCGCACCAGGATGATGAGTTGCACACTGTTGGCTTGCGCTTTATTGAGTCTCTTTTGGCTAAATTTAACCTTAATTCAGAGCAGATAAATTCATTCCAAATAAAACAGCAATATAAAAGAATTGATATTCTGGTTTTGATAAATACCACACTTGGAGCTGTACAGGAAAGCAAAAAACCACCTGCGGATAGCCTTGCAATCATTATTGAAGATAAAGTTGGAACCAATCAGCATGGTAATCAGCTTCAAAATTATGCTGAAAAGATTCAAAAACTTGGTTTTAAAGAAGAGCAAATTTTGAGGGTTTATTTTAAAACGGCAGATCAAGCTAATTTCAAAAAAATAGAAGATGCTGGTTATAAACCATATACCAGGAAAGACTTTCTGAGTGTTATGCAAACCTATACAGGGCCAAATCACATACTAAATGACTTTAAAAGCTATTGGGGGAAGATAGAAAAAGACACTGTCACCTTCAAAGAAACTGAATATAGTGCTTGGTGCAATAGCTCATGGATGGGATTTTACAGAGCTTTGAATAAATCTGAAAATATTGAATTAAACCAAGGAAACAATGGTAAAAGGTCTTATGGAAAGAATGCTGCGCCAACCTATGGCCCTTTATTTAAATTGGAAAAACAAGGTTATGAGTTTTATATGCGCTTATGCAAGAACAAGTTAAATCTAATTGTGCGAGTCAAATATTCAAACAAAACGGACCAAGAGCTTATTTCACTGCGCAATAAATGGCTTCAATATTTGACTAAAACAAATTTTATTGAGAACCATAAAATTGAAAGGCCAGGTCGTGTATTGAAGAAGCTGGTTAAAAATAAAGAGTTGACCATTGGTTGTATGAGTTACATTCAAATGGATTTTAGTGGCAACAAAATAAATATTGAGCAGACACTTGCGAACTTGAATAACATCGGCCAATTCATGCAAAACAAATTCATCCATGATTTACATATAGATGCATAAGCCTTGTTGAACAGTATGATGAACCTTTCAAAATCCAAAATCATCGCCTTCCGCCAATGCCGCAAACGGCTTTGGCTGGAGATCAAAAAAACTGAATTGATACAGGTTTCAAATGCCACCCAAGCAAAATTCAACGTTGGTTTTAAGGTTGGTGATATTGCACGCTCAATTTACGACCCTGACCAAACTGGAATTTTGATCGATATTGAAAAAGAGGGCTTTAGCCAAGCCTTAGCGCGTAGCCAAGCGTTATCCAATGCTGATGTCCCGATTTTTGAAGCAGGATTTTCAGGGAATGGTTTGCTGGCTTTTGCAGATGTGATGTTGCCTCTGGAGAAAAATGGCAAGCGTGTCTGGAAAATGGTGGAAGTTAAATCTTCAACATCAGTCAAAGATTATCATCGTGATGATATTGCAGTACAAAGTTATGTGGCGCAGGTGGCTGGTTTTGCTTTGCATTCGATTTCTGTTGCCCATATAGATAGCAAATGGGTTTATCCTGGTGGCGGCAATTATGCTGGCTTGCTTAAAGAGGTGGATCTGACTGAACCTACTTTAAACAAAACCAAAGAGGTTGAGCGCTGGGTTACAGCGGCACGCGAGACCCTAAGTGGTGATGAGCCTGCGATTGAAACTGGCGACCACTGTTTTGCGCCATTTGAGTGCGGCTTTTACGCCTACTGTACACGCAATGTGGTGAAGCCCGAGTTCCCTATTGCGTGGTTGCCCCGCTTGAGTGCGTCAAGAGCTGGAAAACTGGATGCGATGCGCATTGTTGATTTGCGTGAAGTGCCTGACAGCATGCTCAATAAAACACAACAGCGGGTGAAGCAACACACAATTGCGGGCACTACCTATTTTGATATAAAAGCCACTAGCCAGATTTTAAATGCGCAACCGTTGCCAGCTTATTTTCTCGACTTTGAAACCGTCAACCTTGCAGTCCCTATTTGGGCAGGTACAAGGCCTTATCAGCAAGTGCCGTTTCAGTTTAGCCTGCATGTGATGGATGCAAGAGACTCTATCTCGCATATTGAATTATTAGATATTTCGGGCAGCGACCCATCCCGTGGCTTTGCAGACAAGCTGGTAGCGAGTTGTGGAGAATATGGGCCGGTGTATGTCTACAACGCAGGGTTTGAAGGCGCGCGTATCAAAGAGCTGGCTCAACGGTTTCCCGATTTAGCCGAAAGACTTAAAAATATTGCGAGTCGCTTATTTGATTTGTTGCCAATTGCAAAAAACCACTTTTATCATCCGTCACAAAAAGGAAGCTGGAGCATCAAAAAAGTGTTGCCAGCACTGGTACCAGAATTAGATTACGCCAATTTAGAAGGCGTACAAGATGGAGCCATGGCCATGACAGCCTTTGCTGAGGCAATTCAGCCAAGCACATCAAGCGAAAGAAAACAGGTCATTCATCAGCAGCTCCTGGCTTATTGCAAGCAGGATACTTGGGCAATGGTCAAAATATTTGAGGCTTTTACAACACAACATGCGAACCAGAAAACTTCATGAAGAACAGCCATGATCTGGTTCTGCGCCAGCTTGCCATGTTGCGTATGATTCCAAAATTCCCGCAAAATATCACTGCATCACAGCTTGTTTACAAGCTTGAACATGAAGGCTTCGCAGTCACTAAACGCACCATAGAGCGTGATTTACAGAGCTTATCAAGCGCTTTTCCTATTTTGGCAGATGAACGGAGCAAACCGTTTGGTTGGAGTTGGTCAGCCGATGCGCCAGCAATTGATTTGCCAGGATTAACTACCAGTGAGGCATTAACCCTTAAACTTGCCGAGCAATACTTAACTAAACTCATGCCTGCCAGCATGCTGCAGCAGTTAAGCCCTTATTTCAAAGCGGCAGGCCAAGTGCTTAATACGCTTGAAGGCACAGCAAATATAGCGAGCTGGCCAGAAAAAATTGCGGTGGTATTGCCAACGCAGCCACTTTTACCGCCAATCATAGACGCCACGATTAGTCAGCGAATTGAAGATGCGTTGCTTACGGAGAAGCAATTACAGCTGCAATATCAGGCTCGGGGTGAAACGCAGCCCAAAAGGCTGATTGCGCATCCCTTAGGCATCATTTTGCGCGGCCAGATCAATTATTTGTGCGCTACCTTGTTTAATTATCAAGATATTGTTTTGCTGCCGACACATCGCATACTGGATGTCCAAGTACTGAAAGCTGACGCCATTCGCCTGAAAGGGTTTAGCTTGCATAATTATGCGCATTCCGGTGCGCTGGGTTTTGTCAGCCATGGCGAGGCGCAAGTATGTTTGCGATTCAATAAGCAGGCTGGTTTGCATCTTTATGAGACCCCGCTCAGCTTAAACCAGACAATTGTAGATGAAGGCGAAACCTTGCTGGTGACAGCCACGGTGGCTATGAATAAACAATTTGAATGGTGGGTCAATGGCTTTGGCGATGGAGTAACTTGGGTGAAAAGTCACGTTAAATAGCGTTTGTTTAAAACGTTGTAGCTAATTGCATGCACCCAAGGCTAAAACTAAGCCCCATTTTTAGTAACCAACCGGTGCAAGCCAAACTGCACAGGTTTTTAGAGCCACTTATTCAGTATATCAAGAGTGCTGGCAAAGTTGGGGCATTTGCTTAGGCGCTATACATGATTTTTTAGCGCTTCCGAACTTAATTTAACTACTGAGCTTCATGAGTAATGCTGTAAGTTGATTGATTTCAGTATGAGTAAGCGACTTATTAACCCAATCCTTAAAAGCATCTTCAAGTTCAATCATCACTTTATTCATAATCGGCAACGTATTGATGTTGAGCATCACTGGCTTTATGCGTCGATCGCTTTCGTTTGAAGTGCGTGAAACAAATCCTCTTCTTTCAAGCTCCAATAATACCTTTGTCAGGCCCCCGGAGCTGATTAGCATTGAATTCTGAATATCTGATGGCGTTAATACATAGGGTGGCGGTGAACGACGTAGAGTAGCAAGTACGTCGAACTCAACTACGCTAAGATGATTGGCCGCTATTATTTCGGTTGCGCGCGAGTGTTGTTTCAATTGAGCGTAAAACAGTGAAAATCTTAAGGGCAATAATTGGGCATTATTTGATTCTGGCCAATATTTTTTATGCGCATCCAATAGGGAAGCAATTCTGTTGTGCATGATTGAAGTTAGCTTAAAGAAAAATTGTCTTGCAATTATCTTCCAGGAAAGATAATATTGCAACATTATCTTCCTAGAAAGATAATTTCTATAATGATCCTGTAATTAAATAGTGCTGATAATAGATTGATAGTTAATAATTAACCTAAGATACAGCAGATAGTTGCAGTTACATTCTAAATGAGTACAACAAGGACTTGGTATGTCATATCTGAATATCCTCTCGCTAACAGCCGTTCTGATTCTTTCTGCATGTGGAGGAAAGAGTGAAAATGCGGTGAACTCCAATGCAGAGCCACCGACTGTAACTATAGTTAAAGTAACGGCCGAAAGCGTGCCGACGGTTAACGAGTTGCCTGGACGCACGGCGCCATATCTGATTTCAGAAGTGAGACCGCAAGTCAGCGGTATTATTAAGGAACGTATTTTTAAAGAAGGTAGCGAGGTGAAATCTGGTCAGTTACTGTATCAGATAGATTCTTCTGTCTACCAAGCGGCCTATGATAGTGCAAAAGCTAATCTTGCCAGGGCTTTGGCTAGTGTCGGCTCAGAAAGATTAAAGGCACAGCGTTACGCCGAGTTGGTTAAAATTGAGGCAGTAAGTAAACAGGCTAACGATGAAGCCGATGCATCATTGAAGCAGGCTGAGGCTGATGTAGCTGTAGCAAAGGCGGCATTGGATAAAGCCAGAATTGATCTGGCCTATACCAAAGTGGTTTCGCCTATTTCAGGTCGTATCGGCCGTTCAACAGTCACCTCTGGTGCTTTAGTCACTGCTAATCAGGCAGATGCGCTTGCAACGGTACAGCAATTAAACCCAATCTATGTTGACGTTACACAATCCAGTGCCGAGTTAATTCGCATGCAGCGCGATCTGGACCAAGGCAGAATGAAGAGCGCAGGCGGCAACTCTGTTCCTGTAGAGCTGGTGCTGGAGGATGGCAGTATCTACGAAAAAGCAGGCAAACTTGCATTTTCAGAAGTGACTGTTGATCAAAGTACCGGCAGTGTGACATTGCGCGCGGTATTTCCAAATGCAAAAGGTCAGTTATTGCCCGGTATGTATGTACGCGCACGCATGACACAAGGTTTAAAAAGCGATGCGATTATGGTCCCCCATGCTGCTATAAGTCGCGATCCGCGTGGTAATGCAACTGTGATGGTGGTTAACTCTGAAAGTAAAGTTGAATCTCGCATAGTAAAGACTGCGCAATCAATTAATGATAAATGGGTCGTCACTGAGGGCTTGGCTGCAGGGGAGCGCGTTATTGTTGAAGGCCTGCAGCGTGTAAAACCTGATGCGGTAGTTAACGCCCAAGAATCACTGCCGGCTGCAGCTAACGAAACCGCGGCTACAGCCGCTACTGAGTGAGGTAGCTGAACATGGCACGTTTTTTTATTGACCGCCCTATTTTTGCATGGGTTATAGCTATTGTCATCATGCTGGCTGGAGCCTTGTCCATTATGGCACTGCCTGTTTCTCAATATCCGGCAATCGCTCCGCCACAGGTCGCTATTAACGCTAATTACCCTGGAGCTTCAGCTAAAACGGTTGAAGACTCTGTAACGCAAGTAATTGAGCAGAAAATGACTGGACTGGATGGTTTGATTTATATGAACTCATCCAGTGACGGGTTTGGCCGGGCGACGATCACACTGACTTTTAAAGCAGGTACCAATCCTGATATTGCCCAGGTGCAGGTTCAGAATAAACTGCAGTCATCGTTGCCGCTTCTGCCGCAAGAAGTGCAGCAACAGGGGGTCACTGTAGCAAAATCCGCACGTAACTTTCTGATGGTAATTGGCTTTGCTTCTGAAGATGGCAGTTTACAGGCGAATGACCTGTCTGATTTTCTCGTGACAACGGTACAGGATCAATTATCTCGTGTTAACGGCGTAGGTGAGGTGCAGATTTTTGGTTCGCAATATGCAATGCGTGTATGGATGGATCCATCTAAGCTGAATAATTTCAAACTGACTGCAGCCGATATCAAGGCTGCGATACGCGCGCAGAATACACAAGTAGCTGCAGGCCAGCTTGGTGGAACTCCGGCACTGCCAGGTCAGGGTTTTTCAGCCACGATCACTGCACAAAGCCGCCTGCAGACGGCCGAACAATTCAGAAATATTCTTCTGCGCAGCTCAAAAGAGGGTGCTGAAGTACGTCTTGGTGATGTTGCCAGAGTCGATATTGGTGCAGAAAACTATGGCACTATTGCACGCCTGAATGGCAAGCCTGCCGCCGGCATTGGTGTCAAGCTGGCACCAGGCGCGAATGCGCTGGATACTGCCGATGCAGTGCGTGCAAAACTAGATCAACTAAAGCCTTATTACCCCGCTGGTGTGACAGTTCTTGTACCTTATGACACAACGCCGTTTGTGAAACTTTCTATTCAGGAGGTTGTAAAAACGCTGATAGAAGCGATGGTGCTGGTGTTTTTAGTGATGTACCTGTTCCTGCAGAATATGCGGGCTACGCTGATTCCCACCATTGCGGTTCCAGTTGTGCTGTTGGGTACGTTTGGCGTGATGGCTGCATTTGGTTTCTCAATCAATACCCTGACGATGTTCGGTTTAGTCCTGGCAATCGGCTTGCTGGTCGATGATGCGATTGTGGTCGTTGAGAACGTTGAGCGTTTGATGACGGAAGAAGGCTTATCGCCTAAAGAAGCTACACGTAAGTCTATGGATCAGATAACAGGCGCGCTGATTGGTATCGGCATGGTGCTGTCTGCCGTTTTTGTACCAATGGCCTTCTTTGGCGGATCAACCGGTGTAATTTATCGCCAGTTTTCAATCACGATTGTAGCTGCAATGGCGCTGTCGGTAGTGGTTGCGATTGTGTTTACGCCAGCGCTGTGTTCAACGATGCTCAAGCCTGTTCAAAAAGGTCATGGTCATGGTGAAAGTGGATTTCTTGGTCGCTTCTTTACCTGGTTTAACCGTATGTTCGACCGCAACACGCAGCGTTACGAGGCTACGGTCGGCGGTATATTAAAACGCAGTACACGCTTCCTGATTATTTACATAGCGATTGTTGCTGCGTTAGGCGTTCTATTTGTACGCATGCCGACATCATTTCTGCCGGAAGAAGACCAAGGTATTCTTTTTAATCAGATTATGCTGCCTGCCGGTGCCACACAGGAGCGAACCATTGAAGTGCTTAAAAAAGTTGAACATCATTTTCTCGTAGATGAAAAAGATACTGTGAAAGCCATGTTTACCGTGGCTGGTTTCAGTTTCGGTGGCAGCGGTCAGAACATGGGGATTGGTTTCGTAAACTTGAAAGACTGGAAAGAGCGCAGCAAGCCTGGCATGGATGTAAAGTCCATAGCCGGCAGAGCGATGGGGGCTTTTTCGCAAATTAGAGAAGCCATGGTGTTTGCCTTTGTACCGCCAGCAGTGATCGAATTAGGTACTTCTAATGGTTTTGATGTACAGATGCAGGACCGTGCCGGTTTAGGGCATGATGCACTGATTGCCGCACGCAACCAGTTTCTTGGCATGGCGTCTCAGGATAAGCGTTTGATGGGCGTTCGACCGAACGGGATGGACGATACACCTGAATATCGACTTGATATCGACCATGCAAAAGCTGGCGCTCTCGGTGTAACGGTTGCTGATATTAATGATTCATTATCTACAGCCTGGGGCGGTAGTTACATCAATGATTTCCTGGATCGTGGCCGTGTAAAAAAAGTATATCTGCAAGGTGATGCACATTCGCGCATGGTACCGGAAGATTTAAACAAGTGGTATGTCCGTAACTCAAGGGGCGAGATGGTGCCATTCTCAGCTTTTGCCAATGCACACTGGACTTTCGGTTCGCCGCGCCTGGAACGTTATAACGGTCAGCCTGCAGTTGAGTTGCTTGGTCAGGCTGCGCCAAAAATGTCTTCAGGTGAGGCGATGGCAGCGGTAGAAGAGATTATGGCGAAAATGCCGCCAGGCATCGGGTATGAATGGACTGGTACCTCCTATGAAGAACGTGCAACCGGCTCTCAGGCGCCGGCCTTATATGCCCTGTCATTGCTGGTTGTGTTCTTGTGCCTGGCTGCTTTATATGAGAGCTGGTCAATCCCGTTCGCTGTGATGTTGGTGGTGCCACTTGGTGTACTGGGCGCACTGCTGGCAGCCACTGGGCGTGGATTGTCTAATGATATTTACTTTCAGGTGGGTTTACTGGCAACAATCGGGCTTTCATCCAAAAATGCAATTCTGATTGTAGAGTTTGCGAAATCGGAAATGGAAGCAGGTAAGGATCTGCTAACGGCAACCTTGGATGCGGTACGCATGCGTTTACGCCCTATTCTGATGACTTCGCTGGCGTTCGGGTTTGGTGTGCTGCCGCTCGCGATATCGACGGGAGCGGGCTCCGGCAGTCAGAACGCCATTGGTACTGGTGTGCTGGGCGGTACGATTGCTGCGACACTGCTGGGGATATTCTTTATTCCTCTGTTCTATGTCGTTATCAAGAGAATTTTTAAAGGTAAGCCACAAATTGCAGCATCAAATGCGGTGGTAATCACTACCGAGGAGCGTAAGTAATGATGAAATTGAAAACAGTGGTTGTGGCAGCAGTTATTGCAGCGACCAGTGGCTGTAGCCTGATGCCGGAATACCTGCGTCCGCAGGCACCTGTGCCAGAGGCTTTCCCAAATGCCGACGTGAAGGCGGCATCATCTGCAACGCAGTTGAGTGACATTCCATGGCAGGACTATTTTGCTGACGCCCAGTTACGCGAAGTCATCGGGTTGGCATTAAGCAATAACCGTGATTTACGCGTTGCCGCACTTAATATAGAAAAAGCACGTGCGCTTTATCGTGTTCAGCGTGCGGATATGTTCCCGCGTGTAGGTATCACCGGTACAGAAACCGCACAGCGCTTGCCGGGCGATTTAACCTCTGGCGGTGATGCAGCTACGACGCATCAGTATAGCGCTACGATAGGTTTTTCTGCTTACGAACTGGACTTTTTCGGGCGCATACGCAGTCTTAACGCACAGGCTTTGGAGCAGTATTTAGGCACCGAAGAGGCAAAAAGAAGCGCACAGATCAGCCTTGTTGCTGAAGTTGCCAACGCATGGCTTACGCTTGCCGCTGATAAAGAACGCTTGGCACTGGCTCGCAGTACTTTTGAATCCAGGCAGAAATCCTATGAACTTATTCGCCGTACTTTTGAAGTGGGGGTAGGGTCGGCACTTGATGTACGGCAGGCAGAATCACTCATGGAGAATTCACGTGCTGATGTCGCGCGCTATACAGCACAAGAAGCAAAAGATGCAAATGCACTTGCATTGATCTCTGGAACAGCCGTATCAGTTGACCTGCTGCCTGTTAAATTAAGTGACACGATTAGTGCAATAACAGAAGTTCCACCCGGTGTACCGTCAGAGGTGCTGACACGCCGGCCGGATGTTTTGCAAGCCGAGCGTGCTTTGCGTGCGGCTAACGCAAATATTGGCGCTGCGCGCGCAGCTTTTTTCCCAAGTATCACACTGACTGCCGGTGCCGGTGTTGCCAGTGATTCCCTGGGCGGATTGTTCAGTGGCGGAGGTGGTACCTGGAGTTTTATTCCGCAGATTAAATTACCAATCTTTGAGGCAGGCAGGCTGACGGCAAACCTGGAAGCTACAAAAGTACAGCGTGAAATTAATGTTGCTCAGTATGAAAAGGCTATTCAAACAGCTTTCCGTGAGGTGGCTGATGCTTTTTCAGAAAAATCCACTTTAACAGAGCGCCTTGATGCCAGCCGTAAACAGGTTGAGGCAACCAAAGTAAGCTTCACATTATCTGAAGCGCGCTATAAGAGCGGCATTGATAGTTATCTCGGTTTATTGGATTCGCAGCGTGCGCTTTACCTGGCACAGCTTGAGTTGATCGAGATCCGGCTGACTGAGTCAGCAAATCGAGTTGCACTTTATAAGGTGCTTGGCGGAGGCTGGAATTAGCTATTCATTAGCTATGCATTCGCATTTTTTACGGGGTCTCCTTAGCTATGGCCATCGTATGGTAGAAAGGAAATCAAATGAATACAAGTCCAATATCATTGAGTGTCCGTCGTAAAAACAGCGAGATGTCGGAAGAAACACGCCAGAAGATAGTAGAAGCCGCAGAAAATGTATTTTGTGAAAAAGGCGTATGTAACAGCACAATTGAGGATATTGCCCTTAGAGTAGGTATGACACGCGGTGCTGTTTATTGGCACTTTCATGATAAGCATGAAATTTTGCGTGCAGTATTGAAAAGTGTGCGATTTCCGATTGAAGATGTCAGCCCATGCCAAAGTTTTGAAGACTCATGCAATAGAATCAAAGCGGCTTTTCTGGAAACCATTGAAATGCCACATGCATTAAGAGTGGCAAGAATTCTTTTGCACACCTCTGATTTGGCCAATAATCAATCCCCAGTTCACTTGCGTTTGACGTCAATAAGACTACATTTAAAGGCGTATTTTGAGCAAGCCTTGAAATCTGCCATATTAAATGGAGAGTTACCTAACAGTATTGAAGAGGAGGAGCTGTACGCCTTGGCCGTGACATTCAGGGCAGTACTTACCGGGTTGTTGTTTGAATTAATGCTGGAATTAGACGAAAAGACCCTTGCATCCGAAGTGGATTTGAGCCTAACCAGTTTTTTTAAGTTGATACAATTTAACAGTGGTAAAGAGTAGTTCTTCTGCAAATAAAGTAGCGCATCACCGGATATGTCACAAAATAAGTAGGTAGATTTCGCAGGGGTATCAGCCGTTTTATTTAAATTTTAAGTGCTGGCACGTATTGTGAGTATGGCTTAAATGCCAATAGAATTGGATTCAATGTGGTTGTAAATAACGATTGCTTCGGCCTGCAAGGTAGCTCAGCACATTCAGGAGAGATATGATGACGAAAGTTCTTATTCTTTATTACAGCATGTATGGCCACATCGAAACTATGGCAAAAGCTGTAGCCGAAGGCGTACTTAGTGTTGATGATACAGAGGTCTCTATCAAGCGAGTGCCGGAGCTGATGACGGAAGATGCGGCAAGAAATGCCGGTGCAAAGCTGGATCAAGCTGCGCCGATTGCGACAGTAGATGAGTTACCCAACTATGACGCTATCATATTTGGCACGCCGACACGTTTTGGCAACATGTGTGCGCAGATGCGTAATTTTCTGGATCGTACCGGAGGTTTGTGGTTCAACGGCAACTTGATAGGCAAGGTGGGCAGTGTGTTCACGTCAACGGCTACGCAGCATGGGGGACAAGAAACCACAATTACTTCTTTCCACACCACGTTATTGCATCACGGCATGATCATTGTAGGTGTTCCTTATTCCTGTCCGGAAATTATGAATATGAATGAAATAACAGGAGGATCCCCCTATGGCGCGACCACGCTTGCTGGTGGAGATGGTGCTCGCAATCCATCAGAGAACGAATTGAAGATTGCCCGTTTTCAAGGAGCCCATGTTGCCAAGATCGCTAAAAAACAATCAGCCTTAACGGAAAAATGATAGCAGTTATATCGCTTTAATAAACACCTTGCAAATTGGCTAATGTGACTTCCTCCCCGTCTGTCATACCAATGAAAAGTTAGCCGCCAATATATGAGATAGGTACAAACTAGACGCACTTATCTATTGATAATCAAAATGAGGTCGCCTATGTTGACTCTCGTACTTTTCTAGCTACAAAACTAGAGTTGCCATGAACTCGGGGAGAGGATCATGAAAAGCTATTTAAGAATGATGGTGAGTATCATTTATGCTACTTCACTTATGTTCTGTCTTATTGCATGTAGCGAAATTTCCAAGCCATCGACCAAGGCTATTAATTCGCCTAAAGCCCAGATTACAGTGCTATACGATGCTTTTGGCAAGAATCCAGCTTTACAAAAAGATTGGGGCTATGCTGCACTCATCGAATATAGTGGGAAGCGCATCTTATTTGATACTGGAGACAATCCAGATATTCTGGCGCATAACGCCAAGGTGTTAGGGGTTGATCTGTCGAAGCTTGATTTCGTCATCATGTCACATAGGCATAGTGACCATATGGGGGGCTTAAACTATGTGCTGCGCGTTAATCCCAAAGTTAAGATATACGCACCTAAAGAGAACTTCGGTGTCTATGGTTTTTCCCTCCCCAGCACATTCTATCGAAAAGACAATTCCCTGCCTCCAGAACAGCGCTATTACGACGGGAAGCCGCCAGAGATCATGAAATTTGGTACGGCATGGCCTGAGGCTAATTTTGAGTTGGTAGAGAAAACAACTGAAATCCTGCCTGGAATTCATTTGATATTCCAGATATCAGATAAGCCGACAACAATGGAACTCAGGGAACTTTCGCTAGCTATTCAAACACCTGAAGGTGTCGTTTTGATCGTTGGATGTTCACATCCTGGCCTAGACAAGATTGTGGATGCTGCAACCAAGATTAATAAGCGCATTTACATGGTGACGGGAGGGTTTCATCAAGTAGCTGCCAAGGATATTGAAATTGAGCAAATCGTAAGTACGCTGCACAACACTTTCAAAGTGGATTTTGTTGCACCGAGTCACTGCACAGGAGAACCCGCTTTCACTGCATTTAAGAAAGCTTTCGGTAATCATTACATCTACGCTGGACTAGGTACTTCCATCGGACTGATACCAACACATTATCATGCTGAGTCTGATGGCATTTGAGAAGTCACACATTTCCTGCGATCTTTCTTCAGACATTGCTGCAGCAACTAATGCTGCGCCCTGATCATTTTTTTGTTGAACTGAGATAAGAAGTATCCGAGCTGTTTTATTTCAGGATCCATCCGATGCAATTTTCCATGATGTTCAATCTTTCAGGTAATCGGCCGCCAGAGAACGCAGTTTCAACCCAGCCAATATAAGGGAGAGCTGGATCAAAATGGTTAACCATAGATTACATGGGGATGCTGGCCGCTTGATCCTCCTTAGGTAGCGCTGGCAGCATTTTGGATCACTTAATAATTGGCTTAGCAGTGTAATGAATAGCGGCTCTTTTGACTGTAATACTCGGCAGCGGCTAGTGACTTAATAATATCTATAAGGTTTTTAAAATATAAGATTGATAGACACCAAATTGAAATTTTGGTACTTTTAATATCCACCTTAATGTAAATGACCATGAACAAACAGAATCAAGAGAAACGCCTCAGAAATATTCTTGATACAAGCTTTGATGCCTTTATAGGGGCTGATTGCAGCGGACTTATCATCGAATGGAATCAACAAGCCGAAAATATTTTTGGTTGGAGTCATGAGGAAGCCATTGGCCAGGATATGGAAGAGTTGATTATCCCTGCGCAATCCAGAGAGGCACATCAGCATGAGATGCAGCGTTTTATTGAAACTGGTCACGCTAAAGTATTAAATCGCCGTATTCAGCTGGAAGCTGCAAGAAAAAATGGGGAGATGTTTCCTGTAGAAATGGCCATTACCTATATTCCCAACTCCGGAGTATATGAGTTCTATGCATTTGTGCAGGATATTTCGAACCGTAGAACTGAAGAGCAAAGGCTGCGGTTTCTGGCATCGAATGATTCACTCACAGGCTTGAGAAACCGGTCACATTTTAACTCCAGTTTGCCAGAGGCAATGGCCAGATGCAGGCGCAGTGATACGAACCTTGCCTTGATGTATCTGGATATAGATCACTTTAAATCCATCAACGACTCTTTAGGGCACGAAGCGGGAGATCGGCTTCTGCAAGAGTTCGCCGCCAGACTTAAAAATATATTACGCGAAGTGGACATTGTTTCCCGGCTTGGCGGTGATGAATTTACAGTGATTGTTGAGGACGTGGTTTCTGATGAGGGTGTAAGTAAAGTCGCAAGCAATATTCTGCAAGAATTAAATCGTGCGGGCTGGTTAGGATCCCATGATCTGAAAATCACCTCTAGCATAGGTATCGCAATTTATGATGGCCGGACCATAGAGGCTGATAAATTGGTAACCCTCGCTGATAAAGCCATGTACAAAGCCAAGCACTCAGGCCGTAATAATTTCAAAATATTAAGATTTGAAGATATTGAAAAGTCTGATGAGAAAACCCCACATGTCATCAGTCCTGAAATCTTGAAAAGCACTCAACAGCTATTGAAGATACCAGAGAAGGCTGAAGGTGATTTCCTGCAGAAAACTTTATCTGCTTTGCGGCGTCACCTTGATATGGATGTTGCATTTATTTCTCATATTCATGATGGCGTTAGGGAGTTTCAGGTCGTCGATTCAAAAGATATGAACCCACCCATTGCAGTAGGAGATAGTGGTTCCCTTGAAGACAGTTATTGCCAAAGAGTGATTGATGGTCGCTTGCCTGAGATTATCAATGATGCTTTTGAAATACCAGAAGCCATGAATATGGACGTTACCGCAAAATTGCCCGTCAGGGCACACATGAGTGTGCCTATTCGACTTGGTGATGGAAGTATTTACGGTACTTTCTGCTGCTTTAGTTACAAACCAAACCAAACGCTGAATGAGCGTGATATCTCTGTCATGCATGTATTTGCAGACCTGATAGCGCAGCAATTATAAGCTCACGCCGGTTACTCTCCTGCTTTTCAGACGATTCTCGAATACTCAATAAAAGCCCTGACTTTTCAGGGATTTTATTGAGTTTAATTACTTGGTTAATTATTGCGATTGCCGTATGGTTTTCATGAGGCACCTGAAATTATCAGTTATCGCAGTAATTAAAGCGCTGCCATGCACTTTTCTAAACAATCGGTTATAAAAACAATTAAACACAGTGAAGTATCGAGTTCATGTAAATGAGCCCTTAATTTTAATTTCGATAATCCTCAGGTACTGTCAATACATCGCTTTAGTCTTGATAGGTTAAAGTGATGTAATAGAGGTTTCAGCTGTTTACTTTAGTGTTTGATGTGATTTTTTAACACGTTTTATGCGTGCAAATGCCGAGTGATTATGTATCGATTCAAAATTCTCAGCATCTATAGAATAGCTTTTAATTTGTTTTTCACTATTTAAAGATAGCGCAATATCCCTGACCAAGTCTTCTACAAACTTTGGATTATCGTAGGCGCGTTCTGTTACATATTTTTCATCAGGGCGTTTGAGGAGACCGTATATTTCAGAAGATGCATTTTTCTCAGCAATTGATATCAGATGCCGCATTGGCATCTCGTCATCAATCTCAACTTTAATGCATAAGATTGATCGTTGATTATGGGCGCCATACTCAGATATTTCTTTAGAGCAGGGACACAGGCTGGTAACCGGAACTTTTACAGACATGTAAAAAGCATACTCACCGATTTCCGATACACTACCCAACCAGCTTACGTCATAATCTAATTTACTTTTTACACCTGAAACCGGGGCTGCCTTAGTCAAAAAAGCTGGGAATTCCATTTGTATTTCTCCATGAGTAGCCCCGAGCTTATCCAGCATTTCGAAAATAAGTATTTTGAATTGAGCCTGATCAAGCGCATTTCTTTCCAACTCAAGCAGTTCTATGAATCTGGACATATGGGTGCCTTTCTCATGTGGAGGCAAGCCTACTGTCATGGATAATGTAGCAATTGTCTGAAATGCAGTACCTTCTAATAATATGCAAATAGGATAACGTATGTCTTTGATGCCCACCTGGTCAATTTCTATTTCACGCGTATCCATAATAGATTGTGTATCGGGAAGTGGTGCAACTTTGAAAATATTGTGCATGCTGAGCCTGTAAATATAAGAATCTTTGATATTGGTTATTCAAAACCACATGAGCTAGACGTGGTTCTGAAAGATTTAATTTTTATGAAGTAAACATTCCGACTCTGTGCTTGTAAACCAGTTGTGCGCCAAACCATGCACCGGTTAATAAAGTTAAGAGTCCAAGGCAACTAAGTGAAATTTCTATCGTGCCTGGTGCTTGAAGAATGAACTGGTCTGCTCTCATAAATAAACTCGTTGTGTAAAATGTCCAGGCAAGTAACATGAGTTGCATATGCCTTTCAGCAATTTTTAACGTTTGTTGCTGGTTTGAGATTTTTAGCAGCTCAATCATTCCAGTTATCATTGCAAGAATGCCAGTAATAGTGCCAATCCACAGAGTAATGCCTGACCACCACCACGCTTGCCTGCCAAGCCATAAACTTGCCACATCTCCAAATGTGGCAAGTACCCAGCAGGCAATCGGGAAGTGTACTATTGCAGGATGTAAAGGGTGTTTCATTTGTCTAGTTGTGAAACAGTACAGTGGCTAATGTCAGGAATCCGGCAACAGCTGCACCGGCGTGAATTAGAACTACCAATTTTGGCGCCGGCCGTTTCATTAAATGCTTGGACGCTAAATAAAAACCTCCAACTGCAGCCACTACCAGTATTGCAAGGGCAGCAGTAGCCCGACTAGTGCCAGAGCCTGTAAAGACTTCTATTGCTAGTAAGACTAGACCCAGGGCGCCGGCTGCGGCATGCGCTAAAGACAGCGACCAAGGGGCCAGCCTTCCATTTAATACATCAAGAGCCAAAATAATGCCTCCTAAAGCTGTAACTGCAAATATTAAAAGGGCAAACGTCGACATTGATAAATCTCCTTATTTTATTGTTTAAAGTATCTGTAATTTTAAAAGTTATAAACATATTAATAATGTAAATATGTTTTAATTGTTTGTAGCATTGGCCTGTGACGAGCAAACTGCTAGTTGTATTTACTCATACATCGATTTCTAATCAGGTTTATAGATAATTACTTCTGTTTCAGTGGTTCAAGGTTCTGAAAAGTTTGAGAATGCATCAAGAATTTGCAGCATCTTTAACTACCCAATAAATGCATTAGGCACAGGATCTTCACCTAATGCGTTAAGCAGAATAGCCCAATGCATTGTTTCATCACCTAAAATACTGCCGGCTGCTGAAATTAAATCCTTGTTGTGAAATTTCGGAAGAGCGCCTAAATATGCGCTTGCAGCACTTTGTTCCAAGCCTGCCGCAAAATGTAACACATCAGCTTGGGACTTTAATTTGCTTAAAGGAAATCCATATTCAGCTACGGATTTAACTGTTACTGGCACACCGCCTAATTTCTCAATGGTTTTTGCTAAAACATTCGCATGCGCCTTATGGTGCCCTTGAAACTTCACAGCAACATCAAGCACTGCTTGTTGCAATAAACCAGATTCTGCACCCACTTGATACGCAGTAATTGCCTGATATTCATGTGCCAACGCTGCATTGAGTATGATGATGTCATCGGATGTTGAAGTTGAAATGGTATTTGCCAGCCCAGGCGTACTATGTCCAAGTGTAGTAAATGCAAGCGCCCCAAGCGAAAATATGCCTGTTTTTGCAAAAAAATCACGACGGCTTGTTAACTCAATAGCATTATTTTTAAGCTCGTTGGTATCGTTATTCATTTTGATATCTCCTTAAATTAATATTTTGCTGATAAATCTATACATCACATTTTTTAGTAATCACAAAGTGACAAAACGAAGATTAATCCACTTAAAACACTTTGTAAAGTAAAATATGTTTTAATTGTATTAATGTTAAAGCAGGTATAATATGCAAAAATGGTATTAATAATGAAGGACACCTGATGCTTAAGATACTAGGGCTTCGCCAACAAGAATTGCTGAACTTGTTGCTTAAAAATAAGACTGGATTGACGGTAGATGAACTCTCTAAGCGACTGGGAATCGCCAAAAATGCAGTGAGGCAGCATTTATCTTCATTAGAAAATGATGGGTTTGTGACTCAGGGGATAAGCCGCCCATCAGGTGGCCGACCTGAACAGCTTTATATCTTGTCAGATGCAGGTAAGGAACTCTTTCCTAGACATTACTCTTGGTTTGCGCAATTAATTGTTGAATCAATAAAACAAGAGTCGGGTGAAGATGGCTTAAAAGAGCGGATGAATGCGATGGGTGTAGCGGTGGCCAAGCAGCTGAAGCGTCAATATCCCGATTTGGATACACTTCAACATAAAATTGAAAAGCTATCTGAAATCATGGAAGAGTTAGGCTATGACACTAAAAGTACTGCAACGCTTGCAGATAAGCAAATTATAGAAGCTGATAATTGCATTTTTCACAATTTGGCTATAAAAAACCCAGCCGTATGTGAGTTTGATTTAGCACTTATGGCAAACTTTACTGATAGTCATATTGATCACCAAGAGTGTATGGCCAATAAAGGGAATATCTGCCGGTTTAAATTTAAGAGTGGAGTTTGATTTTAATTGCCGTATTTATAATTACATTGGAGATGGAGTGCTTAATAAGACTCTGTTATTAAATGAGTTAACGTTTATAAGCACGTTAAACAAAAGAAAACAATAACTTAGAACCGTTTAGGTTTTTGAATTAATCTAGGTGTAATTAGTTAAAGATACAAATCATATTTCTGGATGACATTACAATGAAGCTGTATGTTGATTCTAATTATTTGTCACCGTACTGTATGACAGCGTTTGTAGCATTACGTGAGAAAAATGTTCCGTTCGACATGATGTTGGTGAATCTGCAACGAAATGGGCATTGGGCTGATGATTATGTCGAAATATCAAATGTAAGGCGCGTGCCGGCGATCAGTGACAATGGCTTCAATCTCTCCGAATCTTCGGCAATTTGTGAATATATCGAAGACCGTTATTCCGGTGCTGCTCTTTATCCGGCAAATATTCAGGCAAAAGCAAAGGCACGCGAAATTCAGGCATGGCTGCGTAGCGATCTCATGCCAATTCGGCAAGAGCGGCCAACAGAAGTCATTTTTATGAAGTTTTCGCCACTGCCGTTATCAGAAGAGGCTCAAATCTCTGCACAAAAACTGTTTTCAGTCGCAGAAAATCTGCTACCTGCCAGCAAACAAAACTTATTTGGCGAGTGGTCTATCGCAGATACAGACTTGGCCCTCATGCTTAACCGTTTGGTTTTTGCTGGAGATGCAGTCCCCGAGAGACTCTCGCTATTTGCCAAATCACAGTGGCAACGCGCAAGCGTTCAAGAATGGGTCAACAAGAACAGGCCAGTGCCATGAGCGATTGTTAACGCCATTACTTGTTATAACCGGCCGATCAATATGGATCGGCCGTGAATCAGCCGTCTTGATTGTGAGGGTTACAGGGGCGCACTTCATCTATTCAAACAACCCAGTTGCGTAATGGGACTGAAACGTTTTTTCCCTTGGCTAGCTTTCATATGTATTCTGAATGGGTGCATAGCAGTTACTCGTCCTGACTACCGCCCCGTGAGATATTTATTTTTAAATACTGACGACACATTCTAGACAGTATTGCTCTTGAAGCATTTGTCATAAAGCTTTAGCTGGAGTGTTTGCATCAACGATTGCGCATGCTGGAACAGGCACGTTGAAGCGAAACATCATTTATGATGATTAATATTGATATATTATTTAAAAAAATAGTTCTACAATAAGTCCTTGATTCACATATAAATATCACCATTTTTTAAATAGGGGATTATGGTGATGGCCTACTCAAGCAACAACAAAAAGAAAAGGCAATATCATGAGCAGAAATACGAGTGATATAAAGCAAACCGATGATCGTTTCCGTCAGGTGGTGGAGGCCGCGCCTAACGCGATGGTCATGGTTGACAAGTCCGGCCTGATCGAAATGGTGAATACACAGACTGAAATTATTTTCGGTTACAGTAGAGAAGAGCTTCTGGGGAAATCGATCGATTGCCTGCTCCCCGAGCGGTTCCGTCACCATCATCCGGGGCACCGGGACTCATTTTTTTCTGATCTGCGTCCACGTGCGATGGGCGTTGGCCGCGATTTATTTGGCCGGCGCAAAAATGGCAGTGAATTTCCGGTGGAAGTCGGCCTCAACCCGATTGAAACCGAAGATGGCATCAAAGTGCTATCAGCGATTACCGATATCTCGGCACGCAAGCGTATGGAGGAGCGTTTCCGTCAGGTGGTGGAGGCCGCGCCTAACGCGATGGTCATGGTTGACAAGTCCGGCCTGATCGAAATGGTGAATACGCAGGCTGAAATTATTTTCGGCTACAGCAGAGAAGAGCTTCTGGGGCAGTCGATCGATTGCCTGCTTCCCGAGCGGTTCCGTCACCAGCACCCGGGGCACCGGGGTTCATTTTTTTCTGATCTGCGTCCGCGTGCGATGGGCGTTGGCCGCGATTTATTTGGCCGGCACAAAGATGGTAGTGAATTTCCGGTGGAAGTCGGTCTCAACCCGATTGAAACTGAAGATGGTATCAAAGTGCTATCAGCGATTACCGATATCTCGGCACGTGTGAAAGCGAGTCAGAAACTTGCCGAACATCATGAAGAACTGGAGCGCAGCAACAAAGAGCTGGCGACATTTGCCTATGTAGCATCGCACGACCTTAAATCACCGTTGCGCGGCATTTTCCAGATTTCGCAGTGGATTGAAGAAGATCTCGGTAACGGAGACACATTATCTATCCCTAGCCACATGAATCTGTTGCGCGGCCGCTTACGCCGCATGGAACACCTGCTGGATGATCTGCTTGCCTATTCACGTGCCGGGCGTATGGAAGGCGGGCTCAGTCAGATTGATCTTGGTTTGCTGGCACATGACATATTTGACATGCAGGCTCCCCCGGCCGGCTTCACGCTGGTGACTGCAGATAACCTGCCTACCTTTGTGACGCTGGCTACACCACTGGAGCAGGTACTCCGCAATCTCTTCACCAATGCAATAAAACATCATGACCGTCCGGCTGGCAGCATTACACTGGATTGGCAGCATAAAAATAAAGACTATTACGAATTCAGTGTAACAGATGATGGGCCGGGGATTCCGCCTGAATATCATGAGCGTGTTTTTGTCATGTTCCAAACCCTGCGGCCACGTGATGAAGTTGAAGGGAGCGGCATGGGGCTGGCATTGGTCAAAAAAATAGTGGCAACCTATGGGGGGAAAACCAGCATTACTTCTGACGGTATTCGCGGCACTCGCATTAGCTTTACTTGGCCGCTAAATATAGAGGTGAGGACGCCAGTTGCCAGCGCCGAATAGACATAACTACAAGGAAGTTACCTTGCTTGTAGTGGATGATGATGATATCGACGCTATAGCATTGGAGCGTGCCTTGCGTAAGCTCCGGCTCCTGAATATTGTCCATCGCGCGCGCGATGGACTGGAAGCTTTGCATCTATTGCGCTCCGGAAGCATACCGGCGCCGTATATTATTCTTCTGGACCTGAATATGCCTCGCATGAACGGATTGGAGTTTCTGCACATATTGCGTAATGAACCCATGCTGACTCATGCGGTGGTGTTTGTCCTGACTACCTCGAAATCCGATGAAGATTTAGTGGCTGCTTATCGCGAGCATGTTGCGGGCTATGTACTCAAGCAGCACATGGATAGGGATTTTCTCGAAGTGATTGGCTTGATTGAGCATTACTGGCGTTTGGTTGAACTGCCCGTAAATAAGGAGAAGTGATGAGACTGCTGCTTGTTGATGATGATGAGCTGGATCGAATGGCGGTTGTGCGCGTATTACAGAGCCCTAAATTAATCAAAGATATTGTTCATGCTAGCACCGCAGTTTCTGCGCTGAAACTTTTTGATGAAGGTACGTTTGATGTAGTCTTGCTTGATTACAGGCTCCCGGATATGGAGTGCCTCGATGTCCTGAATAAACTTACCCAGCATGCCAGTAAACATGCGGCAGTTGTAATACTGACAGGCATTGTCGACAATGATGCGATAGAAAGAGAATGCATCATCGCCGGCGCTCAGGATTTTTTACTGAAACAGGAGCTTTCGCAGCGGCATCTAACCAAAGCCCTGGTTCATGCGCAAGCGCGGCATGCACTTAATCAGCAACTGCTGGAGACATATGCGCGATTAAAGTATCTGGCTGAAAATGACCCTATGACGGGTTTATCAAACCGGCATTATTTTGAAAATCACCTGCATGCGGCAATTTCACGCGCACAACGTTTTGAAAGCAAAGTCGGGCTCCTTTTTCTGGATATTGATAACTTCAAGCTTATCAATGACAGCCTGGGGCATGATATAGGAGACCAGATACTGCAGCATGTTGCAAGCAGGTTGCTCGATGTCATCCGCGAAGGTGATATCGTGTGCAGGCTTGGCGGCGATGAGTTTGCAATTATTGCCCATGATATAGAAATCGAAATATCGCTTGCCACGCTTGCCCAGCGCATTATCGATAGCCTGCATACTCCCATCACCCTTGCACAGACGCAGCATTTTATTTCCTGCAGCATTGGCATTTCAACCTTCCCTAATTGTGCAGAAAATGCTGAAGATATGCTGAAACATGCAGACCTGGCGATGTATCACGTTAAACGCATGGGAAGAAACGGCTTTCATTTCTTCACGGAAGGCTTGCAGGAAAAAGTAATGAATAAGATATTGCTGGAACAGCAGCTCAGATCAGGCGCTATGCAAAGCCAGCTGCTGCAATATTATCAGCCGGTGATTAATGCAAAAGATTTTCATGTTTGCGGTGCCGAAATGCTCGTACGCTGGAATCACCCGATAAGGGGCATATTGCCACCAAGTGAATTTCTGGATGATATTGAAGAACTGGGGTTTCTCTCTGCAATTGATATTGAGAACATGCGTTTTGCATGCAAGCAGCTTGCAGAATGGCGTATGAGCAGTCTGGTTGATGACTCGTTTGTGCTGGCGGTGAATGCAAGTGAGCAGTTGATAAAAGAAAAGAATTTCCAGAGTACGATCAAATCCAATCTGGATGATATGTTTCTGCTAGGCAGCAATTTATCCATAGAAGTGACGGAAGGTGTTCTGGTCTCCGATTTTGACAAAACATCGGCAATCCTGAACCTGATCAAGCACTATGGCGTAAAAGTCGCTATCGATGATTTTGGCACAGGCTATTCATCTATGGCGTATTTGAAATGGCTGCCTGCCTCAATATTGAAAGTAGACCGTTCTTTTGTGCAGAATGTTCCGGAAAACGCAGCAGATTGCCGGGTGCTGAAGGCCATTATCGTCATGGCCAAGAGCCTGGGACTTGATGTGATTGTCGAAGGGGTTGAAACAATTGAGCAAGCGCGCCTGTGCTGTCAGTACGGAGCTGATATGTTTCAGGGGTATTTGTTTTCGAAACCGCTTCCGCCTGAGGGTTTTGCCGCCTTTTTACGACAACATGCACCGGAGACGTACACAATCTAGCTAAATCCTGTTGTGAATATCTCTGAATCTATCATGACTGATGCATCCTTGGGAGGGCTGGCCAAATGTCCAATCTGGTCAGCGGCTTGAAAGTATCCATTGCATATTGGATCCATCGCTATATATTGATGTTTGCATGATGCATGTGCATCAAAGGGGAAATAGAAATGTATTCCATTATCGGTTTTCTGATTCTTGCTCTGGATATATTTGCCATCGTAAAAATAATTCAGAGCCCGGCATCCGGCACAGAGAAAATACTATGGATTCTTTGTGTGTTGATATTCCCGCTTGCAGGCATGATAATCTGGTTTTTTGCAGGGCCGGGCGGCAAGAGAATATAGTGGGGTAATCTACAGGCAATAATCCGCTTTGCCTGTAGATATGCTGGAGCATCTCCCTGCTCTTGGCTGCCTCCAGGTAGCCTACCACAGTTTGTTGCCGTTGTTTACCAGTGCCAGCCGGTCAACTTGGGCAAGCAATGCCCAGGCTTATCTCCAATCCCGGTTGTCACGGCCATGGTCTCTTCCTCGATCATCATAGCGACCTTTAAACCTGGTTTCTCTAGGGTAGTGGCTTCTTGGCAGATTCGTCCAGGGGCCATTTCTTGAATTTGAGTAACGCCAGATATCATGATCGTAGTAATAGTAATACCCACTTTGGTAATAATATGGCTCTACATCCAATTCTACAATCACCGGCAGTGCCGGCGCCACAACCACCCCATGACTATGGTGATCGGGAGATATGATACAAGCGTTGAGCATGAGCGCTGTAATTGGCACGACTATTAACATCTTATACATTTGATTCTCCTCATAACCGGCGTGCCAGAACAATAATCACTCCGGCTCCGTTCCTGTCAGCGTAAATGTATGTCCGTGAACCGTCTGTACGCTGACAAACATAAGTATTCATTCTGGTCAGAATGAAATTTCAAACAGCATGTATGATGTTATTTGGGCAACTTGCAGCACCGCTTGGTTCAACACTTTTTCTCAGAGTGTAAAACAATCAGTGGCTGCAATCGTTGCTGATATAAGCAGTTGCCCTGTTTGTGCGGATACTGGCAGCGTCAGGGTGGGGATTTATATGCCCAGTCAGATTGATCGGCTAATTGCCGGCTATTGCGTGCCAGGCTCAATAAAATGGTCTAGCAGCTTATTAACGGCAGGGGCGATGACGAGTATGGCTGCAAATGCAATCGGCCATGCCCTGATAAATGCCGCAAACCATTGTGGCATGAAGCTGTAAGCCGGCCCGGTATGCAAATAGATAATGATGCCGGATACGATTAGCGCAGTACTTAGTGACATGATCAATGCAAAAATCACTGTTCTATAACGATTGGAAAGTCTGTAGTTCATCTGTGTTCTTTTCAGTTTGCATGCTGTCAGTTTGCATGGTGGCGATCCACCATGCACATATATATTGAATGCATCCGGCTTATGGTATCGGGGCAATCAGGCGTATCGGGTGCCTGGTTTAGAGTTGCCGAATTTTTGTGATAATGATTTTCTGGCGCTTTCGTACTGCAGCCAGTCATTACCATCCTGCAGCGGCGGGATGGTAACAATTTCACCCAATTCCAGTCCTTTCAAGGCTGCGTCCACCATATCTTCTGTTTTCATGACAATTTCAGATGGGAGGTTGCTGTGCGGCATGCCAGCTGCATCCCAGAACCCGGTAGCCGTGGCACCAGGCAATACTGCTTGTACTCTCAGTCCTTTTGCACCAAGCTCATGCTGCAGTGATTGCGTAAGGGCAAGTACATAGGCTTTGGTTGCTCCATAAACGCCGTTCAGGATTTCAGGGCCAATTGCAACGATAGATGCGATATTAATGATGGTTCCGTTACTTCTGTTGATGAAAGCGCGCGCAGCGGCATAAGAAAGCCTTGTAAGCGCCGTAACATTGATATCAATCATATGCTCCATTTGATCTTCATTCGATTGCAGTAACGGTGTCACTGCGCCGATTCCAGCATTGTTGACGAGCAAGTTTATGGCATTGTTTTCTTTGATCAGGTTTTCAATTTTGAGCAATTCACTTTTTTTGGCAAGATCGGCAATGACTATATCTACATTCCTGCCGGATTCTTTCCGGATTGTTTCCGCTACGTTTTTGAGTTTATCCGCATTTCTGGCGACCAGTATCAGGTCGTATCCAATTTTAGATAGTCTGTCTGCATACACAGCACCAATGCCGGAGGATGCACCTGTCACTAAAGCAATATTATTTGTAGTCATGATTTATTCCTTGATTTCCATTAATTCGTTAATAAATTACCGATCGGTACATAAATATTAATTGCAAGGAAATTAGTTGTCAACAATTTTCTTACTGAGTGGTACAATATTTATATTAATGACTGATCCAATTTAAGATATGACTGAAATCATCGATAAAAGAGGGCGCGGAAGACCGGCGGCATTTGATTACGATACGGCTCTGGAATCAGCGATGCGCACATTCTGGCTCTATGGCTTTGAAGGTACGTCCATGACTGAGCTGACAAAAGCCATGGGTATGAACAAAACCAGTATCTATGCTGCCTATGGCAGTAAGGAGGCCTTGTTCCAGAAAGCGGTTAGCCGATACGCAAATGGCCCGGTAAGCTTTGTAGCTGAGGCTCTAAATGAAAAATCAGCGTTTGAAGTTGTCAGAAAACTGCTCACGACGGCGGCTGCAAAGCTTACAAGTGCGCAGAACCCGGCGGGATGTATGATTATTCAAGGTGCGTTGAGCTGCAGTAAGGATTCACAGCATATTCACGACATGCTGAGTGCTTACAGGCGCAGTTACGAAAATCAACTAGCCGAAAGACTTGATCGTGCAAAAATAGAAAAGGATATACCCGCAGATGCGGATACCAAGGCATTGGCCAAGCTGGTGGCAACCGTGCATCAGGGCATGTCGGTTCAGGCGTCCAGCGGGGCTACAGAAGAAGAATTGTTGGATATTGCGAATATCGTCGCGGAGAAATTCAAATAACAATAAATGGCCATGCCTGATGCTGCACAGGCATACTTCCAGCTTGATATAAAATCTGAATGGCCGGGGTTAATGCCCTGGGCGGGTGCGTAGCTGATCTTGTAAACCCGTTCATTCAGTGCCTTGTGCCCGGAACGGCCTGCGCCAGCAGATCAGGTGTTTACATTGATTACAGGCCTATATTGATGCCTTGATCAAGGTGATCGCGGCGTTTCTGGCACGTTTGGCTGCGCCGGAACCAGGACTCAGCCTTTCTATCAAGGCGCCGCCTTCAAAAATAATCGTTAATTGCTGGCCTAATGTCTGTGCATCCTTTACGCCGGCAATCTCAGCCAGTTTAGACAGGTATTGCTGCAGCTCATTTGATAATTCTACAGAATAATGATGCACCGGATGTGAAGGATCTGGAAACTCTACAGAGCCGATATGGAAAGGCAGCCCGTTAAACTCGGGGGTGGAGATCCATTGCTCGTATAAATCACATAATTCAAATAGCACTTCTTTCGAATCACGTTTTTTATCCGCGAGCTTTTCATTGATCCAGGCATAGAAGCGGTTGGATTTCTCTTTCAGGTATTCAA
>Ga0208626_1000156_pt1 | contig 29092 bp, 23 predicted proteins | sample LakWasMet10_HOW4_2_FD_183860 | JGI IMG/M metagenome (GOLD analysis project Ga0208626, IMG submission 183860) | Freshwater sediment methanotrophic microbial communities from Lake Washington under simulated oxygen tension - Sediment Metagenome... | ecosystem: Environmental > Aquatic > Freshwater >... | reverse complement strand
GTAGGTGTAGGTGTAGGTGTAGGTGTAGGTGTAGGTGTAGGTGTAGGTGTAGGTGTAGGTGTAGGTGTAGGTGTAGGTGTAGGTGTTTTGTGTCCGCTACCCCTAAGGGCACGCACTGCGCTCATCACCTTATCAAAGGCAGAGACATTACTTGTTGTTGATTTTGAACTTACAGCGATACCTAAAAGGTTCAGAGCAGCAGAGTTACCAGCCACATTTTTTAAATCTTCAATAGATACTTTTTTTGGATTTGCCTCTGAGCTACATAAACGTGCGGAGTCTAATAACTCCCTAAGCTTCTTAGTACCGGAGTTTTCAGCTGATTGTTTAGGGAAGCTATCTGAATATTGAGTAATACCCTGACCATCTTTCCACTTATATACTTCAGCTTGAAGGCTAAAGCTAACGAGCATTAGGCTACTATACAACAGCATACTTAATACTGTACGGGTATTAATAATAATTAACTTCATTGCCATTTCCTCTTCATCACCTTTTCCCCTAAGGTTTTGAGCGCTATCAACAATGTGAAGTGCCATTGTTTTTTATTATGTGTGAAAATATATCATGCATTAGTTTTAATATCAATTCCTCAAAAGGAGTTAAGGAAATAAGTCAATAGTGCGTACAACTTCGACTGGGTCTACACGAAACCCATCACCTTCAGCTATACCAACAACAAACCCAAAATGCTGCTCATCCCGATCTGTCGTCGGTTTAAATGAATCGATAAACCTATAGGGTGGCTGTATAGTTAAGATAGCCCCACCAATAGGGAGTACTAAGACGCCATGTATAAGATGGCTACCCTCTACGCCAGCAATGACCTTTGCACCAGCACAGGTCGCTACAATTGTCGGAACGTCGGTTTTTGATATATCAAGAATACGAAAGCCACGTTTTTCTTGCAAATACTCTGCTACTTCCATTTCATTTTTTAAAACTCGTTTCTGTCCAGTACTACCACGCAAGATAAATACTCCAGGGTGAGATTGGAAGTTTTCCACATGAGAGAGTAGTTTTGCACTCATTGCACGAAAGCGGGCACGCCTATGTTGATTATGTCCACGATCTGAAAATATAACAACCTCTTTAAAAAAAGCGTGACTTAGTCGAGTAGGCTTCATGTCTAACCAATCTTCGTAAGCTGATGTATGTGCGCTAATCGGCTGATTAGTTGTAATGGGCGTACCCACTGCAGAGGCTAAAGAGTATGTTATACAATCGTCTAACAACCACTGGCCAAAATATTGATTGCCAATTTCTGTGCAGTATATTGCACCGCGATCAACCTCATTTTCGACATGGATTTTTGGCAACCACCTACTCGAGCGCGGATGTAAATAATGGCAAGCATTATCTTTATAGAGCACTCCATCAATCAACCAGACATTTTTAATTAAAAATGCACGAGTTGGAGCATGAGTAACTTCAATACCAGCATTTAAAAAACGTGTTGGATGCGCTCCAAATGCGATATCAAAATTAGTTACGCGTTCAAGCTGGTTTGGAAGATAGTAGGCTGGCCGCGTTAAAGAGGTCTCGCTTGGCGCAATTTCCCAGGACTGATCGGCAATACTCTCTAAACTTTTAGATTCTTTGCGCAATAGTTTTCTACGAAAAATATCTTCTACAGGAAGCAAACTCCATTTAGAACATTTTTTATGCATAGGGTGGTTGATGTCAATTAATAAAACATTTTAGCTGCTGATAGAGAAGTTATTCACTTCTCGATTTAAATTTCTATTATTTTTTAAAATAATCCGTGTACTTTAACTATAAACTATTAAATGGATGTTCCAGTAAGCGTTTATTATCAAGATTTTTACAAACCTCTAATATTTGAGCTTCAGTCTCCTCAAGAAACTCAAATCTTTTACGATACATTGAACGTTTTTTAGAGGGCACATCGTCAAGATTCCTTATTTGTTGATTAACATCAAATACATAAAAATCTGAGTTATACAAGGCACCACCTCTTTCGAGCCAAATTTCATCATAATTAAGAGTTAGTTCTCCATTTTTTGCTTTATTTCCAAAATAAGCACTTCTATGGTGTCGGCTAGCATCAGAAACTGCATAAATTTTAGACACGTCCAAGGCTCGACAAAAAGCTCTAAATAGTTCGAATAAAAAATCGCGAGGACGCATACCATGCATTACTTTTGTAATTTCTCTATACTTATCAAGCAGTCCTTCGATGTTTCTTCCTTGCATTGCACCTACGTAAGCGACCACTCTCTCTGATTCGAGGGCTAATGAAAATGCTAATGAGAAGATTCTCGTATTATCTAAAAAAAGATTAATGACTAGCTGACCCTCTCTCATGAACCATATAGGCTGATCAAGTACAACATGCAGACCTTCATAGACCTTTCCAAGATCTAAAAGCTTTAGTGCTCCATCCATTGGAAAGTCAATTCTAGAGGATAAGCTATCAATTACACTATAGTGCTCTTTGATACGGTCTAGCCGCGTTTGAGTTGCCCAAGTATGGCAAAGATATGGCCATACAACTGCACCAACCGTTTCTGGGCGTTGTGTTATTAGTTTATTAATTAAACTACCTTCTGCAGCGTGCAAAAAAGGGTGTAGTGAACTTGAAAAGCGAAAGGCACTAACTGTGAAGGCGAACCTTCCCTTAAGATCACGAAGCGATCCGCCAGCACAAACTCTAGAAATCTTCCAAAGCCAAATATAATCTCTAAATCGCACGCGTCTTTCCTAAGTCTAGATTAAATGTAATGTTTGCATTACCTGCTGGTTAAGTTAATAGCTAACTAGAGCATACTAATTAAATCCATTCGGATACAATTACCAATGTTATTATTACGCCCCTTATTATTAACGCATATCATTATGATGAAATGAAGCGTTTGACTCTAGGCGCGAATTCTATCACGCCTGTAGGGTTCTACGTCTGAGTTAGTGAGTTCTTAACTCGGTTTGTTAAAACATAATGATCGAAAGAGTTAAAGCTACTACATAATTTGAATATACTCACATTTCAGAAACTTGAAACCCATCTATCAAGCAAAACCCCATACAGTAGTTATGCATAAAAAAATAAAAAGTCCTTCAGCACGTCACCTCATCATTAGCTCGAGTATATGGGTTTTTGGTGGGCAAATTGCTAGTCAGGTATTACGTTTAGTCAGCAACTTAATTATGACTAGGTTACTCGTTCCAGAGATGTTTGGTGTTATGGCTGTTGCGAATACTATACTCGTAGGTCTTTACCTGTGCTCCTATTTTGGCATTGAGCATAACATTACACAAAGTAGTCGCGGTGATGAGCGCATTTTTTTAGATACCGCATGGGTAGTTCAAATTCTGCGCGGTATAGTAATTTTTCTTGTCGCTTTAAGCTTCAGTATAGGTCTATACTTTATTAACCGAGCTGGAATGATTCCTGCTGGCAGCGCCTATACAGATCTAAGTTTGCCAGTAATTATTGCTGTTCTTGCGTCTACTGCTATTATTGGAGGTTTCGAGTCGACTAAAATAGCCACCGCTGGCCGTCATATGGCACTAGGTAAGCTAACCTTAATCGATCTGGGAGTTCAAGTTCTAGGTCTTCTCACTATGATAAGCCTTGCACTAGTAGAGAAGTCTATCTGGGCAATTGTAGTAGGCTCTTTAGTTTCCTCTGTAGCAAAAACGTTACTTAGTCATATTGCAATCTCAGGAACAAATAATAAGTTTGCCTGGGAGTCACGCGCATTTAAAGAGCTTTTTGGATATGGTAAGTGGATATTCGTCACTACTATCATGGGTTTTTTTGTCAGAAGCAGTGATAAATTAATTCTAGCGGGTTTGGTTAGCTCGCAAGTACTGGGTGTATATACCATTGCAATCTTTGTGACTAATGCGTTGCAGGACATTATGTCTAGATGGGCTTCTGCTGTTGCTTTTCCTATGTTAAGTAAAGTTCATAGAGAGCGTCCAGAGGATTTGATTAAAACCTATTATAAGTTTCGCTTACCCTTTGATGTAGTCATTTTGTTCATCTGTGGGTTTTTATATAATGCTGGCTATATTCTTATTGAAATACTTTATGACAGTCGCTACGAAAGCGCAAAGCATATGATTCAAATACTCTCCATTGGGTTGATCGGCTCAAGGGTAATTATTGCTGAACAATGCTACTTAGCCATCGGAAAACCTCGGCTTATCGTACCGATGAATATATTGCAGTTAATCGCACTGTTTGCATTAATGATTCCTGCTTTTAATTACTTTGGTATTAATGGTGCACTTTACGTTATTGCATCTGCGATTATATTTACAATTCCTCTAACATGGTATTTGATGCGAAGGCTCGGATTACTTGATTGGAAGCTTGAGCTAATTTCTTTACCAGCACTTATAGCAGGGTATGGCTTTTCAATACTATTTATAATGGTATATGAAAGCATTAAAACCAGTACTTAGTAGACTGGTTAGTCAATTAGGGGACCCTTTGAATAATAAACCTGTTACTTGGATTATCACAGTTAATTACCGTACAGCTGATCTGCTGATCGAATCCCTTCGTGCGATTGCACTACAGCAAGAGTCGTTAGGAGGAGGTAAAGTTATCATTATTGATAATGCTTCAGACGATGGCTCCGTAGAGAGAATCTCATCGGTCGTCCAGTCAGAAAACTGGCTTTCTTGGGTACAAGTTATCCCAATGAATCAAAATGGTGGATTTGCTTTTGGTAATAATGTTGGATTTAATCAAGCAAAATCATCTATGGATTATGTAGACTATATAATGCTTTTGAATCCTGACTGCCTAATACAACCGAATGCTATTGAAAAGCTGGTGACTTTTATGGAGTATCACCCTGAAGCTGGAATTGCAGGTAGCAGATTGCTAAATAGTGAAGGGGGAGTTGAGTGTTCTGCACATACATTTCACTCACCCCTCAGCGAGCTTCTTGAAGGAGCACGACTTAATATACTTTCAAAAGCGCTATCACGCTTCGATGTAACACCACCACTTAGACATGAAGCACATCGTTGTGATTGGGTTTCCGGATCAAGCATGATTATCAGACATAAAGTAATTGAAGATATTGGCGCTATGGACGAGGGATTTTTTCTATACTTCGAAGAGGTCGATTACTTTTTTAGGGCGGCTAAAGCAAGATGGCAGACTTGGTATGTGCCAGAGTCGATAGTAATGCATATTGAAGGTGTATCAACTGGGATTAAAAGTACCAAACGCAGACCAGCTTATTGGTATGACTCTAGAAGACGATACTTCGTCAAACATTATGGTGTATCGTCACTTATTCTAGCTGATTTGCTGTGGTCTATCGGAAGACTAACTTTTTTCTTCCGACGATTCTTAAAACTAGGCGCACAAGGGATTTTACCTGACCCTAAGTACTACTCCTTCGACCTTTTATGGGGAGACCTTAAAGCGATTCTAATCAGAAAAATATGAGAAATACGTTAAAATTTTATATAAGAGCTTGGTTGTGAAATTACAAGCTATTAACTTACTTTCTCTAGCATTTTGATTATATATAAGAATAGACAATAGCATGTTAAATACTCAGACTGAGGTTGGCGTTGTGGTGATTGGTCGCAATGAAGGATTACGATTAGTTCGCTGTCTTAAGTCACTGTCGGGAAAAGGCTTTATTGTAGTGTACGTTGATTCAGGTTCAACAGACGACTCTATAACTGAAGCAGGTAAACTGGGTGTTAACGTTCTAACTTTAGATATGAAAACTATCTTCACTGCAGCTAGGGCAAGAAATGCTGGCTTTGAGTATTTAATGCAGATTTCACCTCATCTAAAGTATGTGCAATTTGTTGATGGTGATTGTGAAGTGGTACTAGATTGGATGGATAAAGGTGTTAGTTTTCTAGAGAACTATCTAGACGTAGCTATAGTCAGTGGTCGTTGTCGAGAAAGATACCCAGAAGAGTCTATCTATAACCTAATGTGTGACTTAGAGTGGAATACTCCTGTTGGCGAAGCTAAAGCAAGTGGGGGCAATGCGTTAGTCCGGATAAAAGCATTTCAGGAGGTTAATGGCTTTCTAAGTCATTTAATTGCAGGTGAAGAGCCTGAGCTTTGTGTCAGATTGCGCGCCGCAGGCTGGAAAATATGGCGATTAGACATGGAAATGGTATTGCATGATGCCGCCATGACCAAGTTTAGCCAATGGTGGAAACGAAGCGTTCGTGGAGGTTATGCATTTGCTGAAGGTGCTTTTTTGCATGGAGATCCGCCTGAACGGCACTGGGTAAAAGAGACCAGACGCTCTTTACTATGGGGACTGGTTATTCCAGCCGTTTTAATTCTAACTGGGTTATTTTGTTGGAAGTGCGGCTTGATTATTGCTTTAATCTATCCATTACAAATTCTTCGACTCTCCTTGAGAAATAAAAGAGAATTAAAACCATACCCATGGTTACTTGCCACTTTTAATGTATTAGGTAAGTTTGCTGAGCTGTACGGCCAGTTTAGATTTTATTATCAGCACCTCTTCGGTAGGGTTGTGCAGTTAATTGAATATAAATGATGTAGTAAAAGTTGATTATAAAAGCATAAGTAACTGTACTATTTATTCCTATAGACGAAATGAAGCTGAAATAAAAGACGTTTAAACTATTAAGTGAGATTGAATGCGTATTACCTATTTTATTAACCAATATCCTAAGGTCAGCCATAGTTTTATTCGTCGAGAAATACTAGCTTTAGAGCGATTAGGCATGACTGTCCAGCGTATCGCACTTCGTGGTAGGGATGATAAGCTCGTTGATCCTGATGACTTAAGCGAACGTACGAATACCCAGTATGTACTGGATGGCAATCTTTTAAATATTTTACTTTCTGTTTTTAAGACAGTTATCTCAAATCCATTACGTTTTTTTCAAACGTTAAAACTAGCGTTACAAGTGGGTTGGCGTGCTGATAGGCCATTACCTTATCATCTTATTTATCTTGCTGAAGCTTGCCAAACAGCAATATGGATGAAGTCTGCCGGTACTCAACATGTACATGCGCATTTTGGTAGTAACTCAACAGAGGTTGTCATGTTAGCTCACGCTTTGGGCGGGCCACCATATAGCTTCACCGTGCATGGTCCAGAGGAGTTTGATAAACCTCAACGACTTAAGCTTACGGAAAAGATTAGGCATGCGTCTTTTGTTGTTGCCGTAAGCTCTTATGGCCGAAGTCAGCTATATCGCTGGATTGCTCATGAGTATTGGCATAAAGTTAAAGTTGTACGTTGTGGCTTGGAGCAGTCATTCTATGATGTAGCATCGTCAGAACCTTCACAAAAAGCCCGTTTAGTTTGTGTTGGGCGCCTATGTGAGCAGAAAGGGCAGCTACTGTTACTAGAGGCTTGTCGTAATTTAAGGGAAAAGGGTCTAGACTTTAAGTTAACACTGGCTGGTGATGGAGAAATGCGTGCCGAGGTTGAGCGAATAATCAAAGCCTATGGCCTTACTAGCAATGTAAGAGTTACTGGTTGGATAAGCAGTAAGCAGGTACGCGAAGAAATACTAGCATCTCAAGCTATGATACTTCCCAGCTTTGCAGAAGGGCTTCCTGTAGTGCTTATGGAGGCAATGGCATTGAGACGCCCGGTAATTAGTACTTATGTTGCAGGTATTCCAGAGCTAGTGATTAATGGGGAGAGTGGGTGGGTAGTTCCCGCTGGCTCGGTCGCAGACCTTACTTCAGCGATTGAGGAAATGTTGTCATTATCTGATGAACAGTTAATGACAATGGGCGACGCTGCTTACACAAGTGCCATAAAACGTCACAATATCGATACGGAAGTAAGCAAATTAGCGGCACTTTTCCGTGAAAGTACTAGATGACTTATATCGAGGTGCTGCTTGTAGCCATTTCACTATTATTATTAATGCCTACCCTGGTTATATTTGTGCAGGTAATATCTGCCTGCTTACTCAAGACAAATGAAAATCGAATTTCACAGAGGGATATAAGCATTGCAGTATTAATTCCCGCGCATAATGAATCCTCTGGAATAATCGCCACACTTAACTCAATTAAGCCTCAACTAAAGGCGATAGATAGGTTGCTAGTCGTCGCAGATAACTGTAATGATGATACAGCTGCTGTTGCATTAACCGTAGGGGCAGAAGTGATTGAGCGTAATGATTTAGGGCAACTAGGGAAGGGCTTTGCTTTAGACTTTGGCATTAAACATCTAAGGAAAAACCCATCGGAAGTAGTCATTATCGTTGATGCTGACTGCATAGTAGAGGCGAATAGTATTAGTCGTATTGCGGATTACGCGTTGCACCACGGCAGACCAGTACAGGCACTATATCTTATGCATGCAAAATCCGATGACCTCAAATCCAAAGTTGCTGAGTTTGCATGGTGTGTAAAAAATCTAGTTCGCCCGTTAGGATATGCAAAGCTAGGTCTGCCATGCCTCTTAATGGGCACTGGTATGGCATTTCCGTGGCATACAATCTCAAATGCAGATTTAGCAAATAGTAATATTGTTGAAGATATGAAGCTAGGAATTGATTTAAGTATAGCTGGCTATCCTCCAATTTTTTTCACAAATACAAAGGTGACGAGTGACTTTCCATTAGCTTCTGAAGTGCAATATGGTCAAAGGACACGCTGGGAGCACGGTCATTTAGCTATGATTCTTTCAGAAGTTCCTAAATTATTCGCCCAAGGAATTATTAAAGGTAATAAAAATTTACTAGCAATTGCATTTGATCTCTCTGTACCTCCCCTGGCTTTATTAGTGATGCTTTTGTTCGGATATGCTGCAGTCACAGGGATAACATTAATAATTTATGATATAGGTCTGCTTGCATTTCAAATTACGCTGACTGGAGTTTCTCTACTAAGTATTGCTATTTTGACCGCATGGCTGGGCTGGGGAAGAAGTATTATGACTTTCACCGCCTTACTTTTAATACCAGTTTATGTTGTATCAAAAGTACCTAGCTATATTAAATTTTTATTCAAAAGGCAAAAAGTCTGGAATAAGACAGAAAGAGATTAGGTTGTACTGATGGATGATTTTGATCGTGATGTTTACTGCATTGGTGGATTGCCTTTTGATGCAGTTAGTAGTTCAGAAACAATTAGCCGTTTACGTGATGCAAAGTTTAAGAAAACAACTTGCTTCTTAACAACACCCAATCTTAATTTCTTAGCTCTTTCGCAGGATGACTTAAGTTTCCGTAACTCTGTCATTTATAGTGATCTTGTAATTGCTGATGGAACTCCCATCGTATGGATTGCGAAGCTTCTCGGTATACCCATTACTGAAAGAGTTGCTGGGTCGACCTTATTTGAGATACTTGGTCAAGAGCAGCGAAGAAAAATGTCTGTCTATTTTTTTGGGGGGCCAAGTGGCGTTGCAGCCGAGGCGAGCAAACTCATCAATGAAAGATCAGCAGGCTTGACTTGTGTTGGATATCACTCACCAGGGTTTGGGTCGGTGGAGGAAATGAGTCAGCAGTCGATTATTAATAATATTAACTCGAGTTCTGCAGATTTCTTAGTAGTTGCGCTTGGTGCAAAAAAAGGACAAGAGTGGATACTTAAAAACTTGCATAAAATCAAAACTCCACTAGTAAGCCATTTAGGAGCAGTGGTTAACTTTGAAGCTAAGCGCTTAAAAAGGGCGCCAGTAAGCTTGCAAAAAATTGGATTAGAGTGGGCATGGCGCATTAAGGAAGAGCCACATTTATGGCGACGCTACTGGAATGACGGCTGGTTTTTCTTAAAAACTTTAGCTACTCAAGTACTTCCATACGCTATTTGGCTAAGGTTTAATCAAAGAAGATTAAAACAACAGTCAAATATAAGCTCTATTATATTAAACGAAGGTCAGGAATATTCAACGATAATGGTTTCAGGTGTAATGTTTGGTAAGGTTACGACAGAAGTGCGCTCACTTATGAGACTAGCAAGTTCACAAAATAAAAGTGTTCGGGTGGACTTATCTACAGCAGAATATCTCGATTTAGGTTTTTTTGGCTTATTACTAATGCTCAAAAAAAACCTTGATAAACAAGGCCTACGGATGGAAGTAGTTGATGTCCAGCCTAATGTGAAAAAGTTACTTTACTGGTACGGACTGTCTTATCTTGTTAAGTAATAATAACTTTCTTACGCTTATATATCAGTTAAGTTCTAATTAGGCTCCAAAATGAAAAAGTTAAGTATATTAATTATAAGTGAGCATGCTTCTAACCAGTTTGGAGGTGAGGCGGTGTTACCTCTCAACTATTTTATGATGTTATCTCAAAAGAATATAGATGCCTATTTGATCACCCACGAAAGAGTTAAAAGTAACTTGGAGTCAATAAATTCGATTGACCAAAGCAAAATTATTTATATTCCCGATACACAAGTTCATAAGTTCTTATTTAAAATAGGTAGGTATTTACCAGATCGAATTTCACTTATTACAACAGAAGCCCTTATGCATTTATTAACGCAGGGTTATCAGTGGATTCTGGCAAAGAAATTAGTTAAAGAGAAAAGTATAGATATTATTCACGAGCCTTCTCCAGTCTCCCCTAAACAACCATCACTTATGTTTAGTTTAGGTGTGCCAGTTATTATAGGTCCAATGAACGGAGGCATGTCGTTTCCTACTGCTTTTGAGTCTATGGCTTCTAAGTTAGAGTTATATCTATATGGTTTTTTTAGATTTTTTTCATCTGCACTTAACTTGCTAGTCCCTGGGAAGTTTTTTGCAGACATTTTACTCGTTGCAAACGAGAGGACAGCGTTAGCGCTACCAAAATTTCATTTAGGTAAAGTCGTTAAGCTTGTAGAAAATGGAGTATTTTCAGTTATTGATCTGAAAAGTAAAATACCTTCTGAGTATATAACCATATTGTTTATAGGTCGCTTAGTTGATTGGAAAGCTGTTGATATTTTGATTGAAGCAGTAGCTAAATGTAGTATTAAAAACGTAAGACTAAGCATTGTAGGCGATGGGCCAGACCGCTTAGCACTTGAAGGACTAGCTTCAAACAAATGTCCCGGTAAAGTTACTTTTTATGGACAAGTTCCGTTCAATAAAATTAATCAATATTACGATGAGGCGGATATATTTGTTTTACCAAGCGTAAGAGAGTGTGGAGGGGCAGTCGTACTAGAGGCAATGTCTAGAGGGCTGCCGGTAATTGCAACCGGTTGGGGTGGGCCGAAAGACTATATTACTATAGACACAGGTATTTTAATCGAACCACTATCGAGAGAGTATATGGTAGATAGGTTTGCAGAATATATCAGTTTACTTGCGAACGATATTCCGTTAAGAGAAAAGCTAGGTACAGCAGCTATTCAACATGTAAAAAATAACTTTTTATGGGAAGATAAGGTTAATCAGGTAATTGATATATATAAGACATTGGTTTGACTTGTATTTTTAAATATATAGTACTAAGTCAGATTTTAAAAATTATGAAAATACTGAAAAGTAATTAAGGCATTATAAATATGTATGAAGAATTTTATGGATTGAAGGAAAAGCCGTTCTCTATTCAGCCTGATCCGGATTTTCTGTTTTTTGGTCGTAGACATAGTATGGCTTACTCTATGCTTGAATACGGCATTGAGAGTAAAGCTGGCTTTAGTGTGATATGCGGTGATATAGGCTGTGGTAAAACAACATTGGTTAGACATTTACTCAATAATATTGCCTCCGATATTAAGGTAGGTATAGTCTATAACACGCACCAAAAAGTTGACGACTTGTTAGGCTGGATCATGCTTGCCTTTGAACAGCCATATGCAGGCATGTCAGAAATCGAACTTTTTGATGCTTTTCAAAAGTTTTTGATTTCTAGCTATGCTGCAGAGAAAAGAGTGGTGCTGATTGTAGATGAAGCACAAAACCTGAGCCCTGGAGCACTTGAATCTTTACGAATGTTATCTAATATTAATGCTGATAAAGATCAGTTACTACAAGTTATTCTATTAGGGCAACCGGAGCTAAGAGAGCTCCTTCGCAGGCCAGATTTACAACAGTTCATGCAACGCGTAGCAGTTGACTTCTTTATCCCACCCTTACAATCATCTGAGGTTGCTAAATATATCCAGCATCGTTTAAGTGTAGCTGGTGGGGAGGGCACTCTTTTCACAGAACGTGCGGTAGAGCTTATCTCAGAAGCAAGCAAGGGTGTTCCAAGAACGATTAATATCCTGTGTGATATGGCTATGGTCTACGGATTCTCCTCCGGCTCTGCGAAGATTGGTGCAGAGCTCGTCATTGAGCTTCTTAAGGATAGAGGTGAATATGGCGCACTCGCATAAAGAAATATGGGTATCTATGAGTTACACAAACAGCAAACTATTGAAATCTTTGCTATGAATATCCTTATTACTGGAGGGGCAGGCTACATTGGCTCTCATACCTGTCTCGAGCTTTTAAATGCAGGGTTTAACGTTGTTGTGTTGGATAACTTCAGCAACAGTAAGATGGAGTCTCTTAAACGTGTAGAAATGTTAACAGGACGGTCAGTTAAATTTAAACTTGGTGACGTACGTGATAAAGACTGTTTAAGAGCTTTGTTTCAGCAATATGAGATCAATGCAGTCATTCATTTTGCAGGTTACAAAGCGGTAGGCGAGTCAGTTAAAAGTCCCTTAAGTTATTATGACAATAACGTTTCTGGTAGTATTGTTCTTGCTGAAGTCATGGCTGAGTTTGGTATAAAGCGTATCGTTTTTAGTTCTTCAGCTACGGTTTATGCTGCACCAGGTAATACTCAAATACGTGAAGACTATCCATTAGGTCCAATCAACCCATATGGCCGCTCTAAGCTTATGGTCGAGAATATCTACAGAGATCTGTCGTTATCCGACCCTGAGTGGAAAATTACGATTCTACGTTACTTTAATCCAGTGGGTGCACACGAAAGCGGCATGATAGGAGAAGACCCTAATGGTATACCTAACAACCTTATGCCTTATATTTCTCAAGTAGCTGTAGGCCGTCTTACAGAGCTTAGTGTATTCGGTTCTGATTACCCTACGCCAGATGGAACAGGTGTACGTGATTATATTCATGTAGTAGATTTAGCACTTGGACATTTAGCTGCCTTACGAGCACTAGATGCACATTCTGGTTTAATGACAATTAATTTAGGCACTGGCAAAGGATGCAGTGTATTAGAGTTAATCAGAACTTTTGAATCGGTTAGTGGCCAGACTATTCCTTACCACATTACTCAACGGCGCCCTGGAGATGTTGCAACTTGCTATGCAGACCCTAACCTTGCTCAAGTAGAACTAGGTTGGCAGGCACAACTTGATGTTGCTGCTATGTGTCGCGACACATGGAATTGGCAATCTAAGAATCCACATGGGTATCAAGCTTAACAGGTAAATACTCTAGCTTTTGGTTCAGGTGTAAACGTAATATATGTATCCATACGCTAGAAGCAAAAAAATCAGTATGTTTAGCTGACTCTAATCTGCTTTTACATCAGCATCTAACACCGCTAGGCTAACACTTAGCTTTTTATTGAGAATGATCAATAACTTTAATTTGCGGTGGGCTATCTAGATGGCTATAAATGCTTTTCAGCGCAGCCTGAACGTTGTCTGATGGAGGTAATTCGCAATGTAAATATACCGTATGTAATCCACCAAATCCCATTTGCCGCAAGGCGCCGATAAACTCGTCATCAGTTCTTGAGTACGGCTTTCCTAAATGAAGCACTATTTTATTATGCTCAAGGCCAAATAATGGAGTTTCCCAAAAAAATTGACAGGTGTTTGTTTTAGGTGGGCATACATAAAAATAGGTGTAGTTCTCCATGACATCGAGGTTACCTCTATATGCTCTTTTCCATTGAATCACTCCATCGCTTGGACGCGCAAGACTAATACCGATATCATAGAAGTCGAAGCCTTTCTGACTTACCCATTCAATTTCTAAATAGGTATTCATGTTATTAGTTTGACCAAAAACCTTACTATCAGAGAATACTTCTTCGGAGTAACCCGCCCTAACTGCACGCCAATAACGTTTACCCTTACGGCTGAAATCAGAACCTATATGGCACGCAACCTCTTCATTGTTAAAGTAAACAAGTATAAATGCACCTATATCTCTAGCTAACTTTTTGATTAAGGAAATATCTAATTGAGCAGCACTTTCACCATAACGATTTTTGGCATACGGTCTTAGCATAGATTGATCAATACGCTCAATTTCCTTATCCTCTAGCAACGGGTAAAGTCGATAAGACTCTCGACTCTTTCGGTAAAGTTTTAGTTTATCCTTGTTCATCCGAAGGAGAAGTTCCTCTATTGGTCTATCTAACGGCAAAATTGTGCTGAGGTAATTAGGAACGCATATTGCACCTGGGAGGGGCATTTCACATACCACTACTTTGTTTTTGGATTCATAACCATTAGACTTAACTTGCTCTGAGTTACTACTAGCCCCGAGAAGCAATAGTGCCATTTCATGTTGGCTGTGACGACCTAAATAAAGAATGGAGTTTGACTTACCGGGTTGAGACGGAGTTTTTCTTAGAACCCAATGCCATAAGCTAAAGCGAGCGCGTAACTCTTTAAAGTAGGTAGAGTTTTCCCTTAGTTTATATCTCAATGATGGAGTTAACAAATTTCTAAAAAGCTTTTTAATAACGTGTGCCTTTAATATGGTTATGAATTGTCGATAAGTATTATGTACTGACTGAAACGATCAGATAAGTTGTTACAAAGTCATATCAGCCTGAAGTATTTCAGGTACAGGTTTTAATTTAATATTTGTGATCGTTTAAACTAAAGTTGTCCTGACAGATTAACTATGACCAGCAAGTATGAGCTTAAGTGGTGAAGCTATTGCACGAGCATCACTAAATAAATCCACAATTTGATAGCTTAATAGAAAAAATAATGGGTAAAAATATGCTGGTTTTGATATAGAGAAGCTAACGATTGAGTGAATGAACTTACTTTTACTTAGATAATAATTACAGCTAATTGCTGCAATTGCACCTATCAATGCGCCTGCAATAATATCAGTAGGATAGTGTAATCCAAAATAAACTCGTGGCGATAGAATGATAATTATCGAATATAATATTGCAAATATACCTACTCTTTTAGAAATAAAAAAGAGCCCTGTAGCAAGGGCGATAAATAGCGCTGCATGGTCACTTGGAAATGAGCTGAAGTTATCTAGCGTAGCGGGATATTGTCCAATAGGCAAAACAAAATTAAGTGCTGCCTCGTGGATAGGCCGCGTACGAAACGGAGTCGTGAACTCTACAACTTTGGCTAATGACATTGCTATAAAGCAGCTAATTAATGTGATAGTAATACTGACGCGTGCTCTTTGCTCCTCCCCTGGCTTAAACCAAGCCCACCAGAGAATCGCCACTAGTAAAGAGCTTTTAATAAAATTATGAGAAGTAATAAACCCTGCGACTGTATCAAATACTACTGAATGCTGCGAGTATTGATTAATATAAGTCATTATAAAGTGGTCAAAATTATTCATAAGTGATAACTCCATTAATGTTGCTAGGCTTAAAGTTTTTATATAAAAAATATTTGCATATTTGGCCTACCCTTAGATTTAGGTCGGTGTATTTAACTTTTTTTATTGTCTTTGATGAGAAGTAGTAATGCGCCATAAAGTACAACACTCGCACCGACCATTTCAAAAAGCTCCTCAAAAGCAACTTCGATGACAAATAGATTTTCTTTTGTACCACTTCGTAAAAATTGATAACTAATAATTTCTAGAGCTACGGCTCCTAGAGCAATTAACATCACGCCTGAAGCCATCATAATGGTTTCTCTCCTATAGCGACTCAACATTACAAGAACCTCATTGTAGAGTTTATAAAATGCAAAAGAACCAATTAAAATATAAGGTAATATCCACACCCCATTACCATCTTTAAAGCGAGGCATTGATGTTGAGCGTTTCAATATACCTGACAACGTTTCATGCACTTGAGCTGCTTCATCCACCGATAGAAATAGAAATCCTAGGGCAATTAGTATCAAAAAGAAGTATGAGGGTAGATTTTTAGGGTTGGGTTGTTGACTTTTCAGATAGAAGATTTGCCCAATTAACAGATACTGCATAGACGAGAACCAAGCGGGTAGATTGGCTTCACCATCTAAATTAAAAAATATTGTTGGGTGACCGTTAAAGTTGCCTATGAGATATATTGTCACCAGACATACTTCAAATAATACCAACCCAATAAAAAAATTTTTAGCCTTCTTAGCTGTAATGTCAAGATAAATGTCCACTATCCTATCCCTTGATAGATACTACTTTTTTGTTAGTAAGCATTTTTACCAGTAATTACGAAAATTGTGCGAAATACTATAGTAATATCCAACCATACTGACCAGTTATTAATATACTCAATATCTGACTCAATACGTTGAATCATTTGATTAATATCTACTGTTTCACCTCTAAATCCACGCACTTGTGCTAGGCCTGTAATACCGGGTTTGATATGATGCCGTGCAAAATAATCATAGATTCTTTCTGAGTACTCTTTGTCATGTTGTATTGCGTGAGGCCTTGGGCCAACTAATGACATATCGCCACTTAGTACATTAAATATCTGCGGTAACTCATCAAGACTGGTTTTACGAATAAAAGAACCGACACGTGTGACTCTACTATCATTTTTTTGAGCCTGTTTTAATTTTCCAGGCTCCTCCTTATGAACATACATGCTTCTAAACTTCCATATTTTGAAGGATTTCCCACTCCATCCAGCACGACTCTGTCTAAAGAATACAGGCCCAGGACTGTCTAATTTAACCGCAATGGCAACAACTAACAGTATTGGCCAGATTACTATCATAATCAAAATCGATAATAATCTGTCTACTATTGCTTTTTGAAGCATGCGCATACCAATCAGAGGAGTTTCTGAGAGTGTAATCACAGGAATTCCTGATATTTCTTTAACGCTATGATTCACTAAGCGTAATGAGAAAATATCTGGTATCCAGTGAATCGAAACGTGCTTATCTAGCGTATTTGTATAAATATCCTCTAATATCCTAGTGGACTTAAGTGGTGTAACAACATAAAGCATACTAATATTATGTTGATCAATTAGGCTAGATAAATGCTCTATATTTCCTAATACATTAGGGTCGCTCTTCCTACCAAGAGCCTTTCTCCCAGTTGTAGGTTTATCATCACCAGGAAGTTTTATAAAGCCAACAACTTCTTCATTAATCCATGGATTATCAGAAAGTTTATTCTGTAAATAGTAGGCTAATCTACTTTGACCAACAATCAGGACTTTGCTTTTTTCTTGACTAGGTAAAACTACTCTTAAGTAAATTTCTTTGAACATAAAATGCAGTATTAACTGAGTTATGTAGCCAAATAAATAGAGCTCTCCTATTAAGTACCTAGAGTATAAATGACTTACCTTTGTCAGAAATGCAATGACGACTAACACCATAAGGGTGACTGTCCATGCTTTTAAGAGATTAACGGCTTTGTAACCAAAATTGCCGTTACTTCTATAAATTGCATATTTATCATACGTGACCGCTAGCACCCCAAGCAACATCAACAACATAATCACATAAGGAGTTGTTTTTCCACCAATGTCATCTAAATGCAGATGAACTAGTGCGAACAAAAGCCCAATTATAGAAGCAGCATCAATGAACTGCTGCAAAACTTGACTTAGACTACTTCTCCTTTGAAGAATTGTTTTTGAGTTTGCTTGTTTATATAGCATTGAGAGTTTCTGATAATAAATGTTAAGAGCTACTAAAGATAATAACTTAATTTAACTTAGGCGGAACGTAAGTTGCAACTGCCTGCGCGCGTGATGATACATCAAGTTTACTGAAAATTCGTTTTAAGTGATTTTTCACAGTGTTTGGGCTAATACTCAGAATAATACTAATTTCATGGTTAGTTTTTCCTAACCTAACCCAATGCACAATTTCGTGCTCTCTGTCACTTAGGCCTTGTACATGATATTCAGACAGCTCATCATCTATGTCACACTCTGGGTTTTCAACTCTTCGTAATGCGGCATCAAGATGCGGCATTAACATACCTAAACTAGGCGTAGATAATGGAAACTCATACTCCTTGCTCATGAATACGTATAGGCAATCATTATTACCACGAATATCGCGTAAACCATAGACTAAAATTGAGTTGATCACTGATAACTTATTATTAAACTCCGGTAAACCCACATTACTATGATCCACAGAAAAGTTATTGATACGATACCAACGCTCGCTATTACTTAACCATCTTTGATAAAGGTCTGACATTATATGATTAATTTGTCCCGGTGACTCCCTCAAAGACTGCGTTCTGACGCCAGAAATTTTTGAGCAAACATCATAACTAAGGACGCGTTTACTAAAGTCGCCCCATACTGCAATTAAAACATCATGCGGAAAAATACTAGACAAATAGTCTTGTTGCCACCTAAAAAAATCTAAATGTTTTTTTATATGATACGAACGCTGAATAACTTCAATCAACACATCCCAGTCATGTTTTTCTTGCACAGTCATTTCAGCACATCCCATTTAATTTATAAATCCAACCGAACATTACAGTTGTAATTACAGTTGCAAATTAAATGCCAATAGAATTTATAATATTTTATTTTTATTAATCAATAGGTTAAAATATTTTTTCAATACCATATTAATCAAATCGTCTAAATATCGACACTTATGACTATTAAATATGGAGAAGGGCTAACATGAGTATTTGCTCTTCTGCTTGTTATTACTGCTCTTATTTCATTAAAGCTAGTAAATAAATGACAGTTATTAGCTAGCCTTTATGGCACGGATTTGCATTAAATTAGATGTAGGCTTTGCTCTTGGCATACTCAGAACGCTAAGTCTCTAGTGCGGAACAGATGATGGTATTAACAATTAAATCCCCAAATTAAGTAACGATCTAAGACTAGGAGTTGATCGACTACCTGTTGATCAGAGTTACTTATTAAAAGACGGAGTTAAGGCTAGTTGCAGCTCAAGCAGCTTCTAACAGTGTGAATCAATATTCATCACCTAGCCTTTTCAATGACGACTTACTATTGTTGTAAAATGATATAAATACTTTAGCTAATATTTAGGTTTTATGACATGCTAAAAGCATGTAGCGGGCATTAAGTTAGTGTAAAGATTGAACTAGGATATCCATAAGGCTTTTAAATAAACTGCAAAGCGCTTAAGTTTACGAGGGTTAAAAACCGTTTAACTCTGTATGAGTATCACATTAGATTTCGATATTTTATTACAAAATTCAAGAGGGTTTCGATGAGGTTATTTAATCATCAAAGAAGGTACTTTTTAAAACACTCACCAAGCGTACTTGCTATACCTTTTATTTCAAGAGCTGACTCAAGGGCAAAACCTAATATTTCTAGGCCACGTTTGGGTATTAACTTAAGCTCATTAAATGATTGGGACTCAGAGTTCCCATTCGTTGACATATTTAAAATGGCCAGGGTTTGGATTAGTCAAGTAAAGGGAAAAGGGTGGGGAGTGGGACCTAAGCTAGAGTTAGACGAGAGTGGTTGGATAAAAAAGCTAGAAAAAAATTGCTTCGCAACAACAATTATTACTTCTGTGGGTATTAATAACTATCCCTCAGGTCGATATACTGTTTTGTATGACGGGGAAGGGAAGATAGAATTTCAAGACACGACTAACCAGAGTATTGTGGAGTCCACACCGGGCAGAATTATTGTTAATATAAACTCTGCCGCCTCAGATCTCTTATTAAACGTTACACAAATCAATCCAAACAATTATATAAAAAATATTAGAGTGATTTTACCTGGGTTCGAAAAAAAATATCTAACCAATCCATGGAATCCAAAGTTTTTAGAAGTATGGAGCGGTGTAGCTTGCTTAAGATTTATGGATTTTATGGCAACAAATAATTCAAAAATTTCAAAATGGGAAGAGCGACCTAAGGTAAGCGATGCTATCTGGTCTAAAAATGGAGTCCCGTTAGAGTTGATGGTAGATTTAGCTAATAGATTAAATGCTGATGCCTGGTTCTGTATACCACATCAAGCCGACGACAATCATGTCAGAAAGTTTGCTGAGTACATTAAAAGTAATTTGAGTAAATCTCTTAAAGCCTGGGTTGAGTATTCTAATGAGGTTTGGAATGATATGTTTGAGCAAAGTAATTACGCAAGTAAGCAAGGCGCTCAACTTAAGCTTGCCAACAACTCATGGGAAGCTGGATTTAAGTATTATGCATATCGTTCCGTACAAATATTTAAAATATGGGAAGATGTACTTGTTGATAACTCCAGATTAAGCAAAGTGCTATCTAGCCAAGCAGCAAACAGTTACTTAGGCAAACAAATTTTAAAGTTTCAAGATGCTGGCAATCATGCAGATGTACTCGCCATAGCACCTTACATATCAATGAATATTACACCTTCTAAAATGGATGGGATTGATGATAAATTAGTTGCAGATTGGAGTATTAAGCAATTATTTTCTTATGTTTCAAACAAACCTTTTTCAGATGCACTTAGATGGATGAAAGAGAATAAGGAGCTAGCTTTAAGCTACAACCTTAAATTAGCAGCCTATGAGTCAGGTCAGCATCTGTTAGGAATATTTGGTGCTGAGAATAATAATAAGTTAACGTTATTGCTCAAAAGGGCTAACCTTCATCCGTCAATGGGCTTGCTATATAGCCAATACTATAAGGCTTGGGAGATAGTTGGTGGTGATTTAAACTGTGCTTACAACAGTATCGGGGTTGGAAGTAAATGGGGTAATTGGAGTTTACTTGAAACCTATGAAACTAAACCTGAAGCTGCACCAAAGTATACTGCATCGATTCGCTGGGCAATTTCTAGAGGTCAGAAGATGAAGTTAATTGGCAGTTAGTCATATGTAATCATATGAACTTCAGTAAGGTTACTTTGAGTTTTGTGTAAATATTAGGTTAATTTCTACTATAACTAGACCTGTATACTTTATATAAGCAATCTCTTATACATTGATGCTACACACAGCAATTTTCAAATTTGACTATTTATACTAAGCCCCTTAGTGCAAATGGGTCATTTACGTACTATCTCCAACGCTTTAAGATTTGCCATGCCTTCTGTAACGAGTAAAAGATAGCTTATGCAATCGGCATAATGTCATGCTAGTTAAAGTAATCAGGTTGATAACAAGAATAGCCTAATAAGCTACAGTCGTAACGAAGAGTCGCAAGATGTACTAGCGACGCATTAAATTGTTTTTAAATGATACTAATATGAACCGCGAATTTATATCTCTAAAAGAAGTCTTTGGTCCTTCAGGGAGCGACCGACTTCGTTTATTACATGAGTCTGATGAGGATGGATTTGATGAGTTTTATACTTTATTCTGGGACTCATTAACTGTCACTGGATGGCAAACAAAAGTTCGACTGACTGGTGAAAAGTTTCAGGGCGCTAATCTTCCTCAACGTTGGATTGCCGATCTATATAGTATCCAACCAGAAAACGGCCTCGCTGTTATTTTAGTTGCTGAGTCCAATCTTAAGTCTAGTTCATCATCATTGAGCTATACGTACTCATGGCGTCTCTGGAATATTATTGAAAATATTGAGGTTGCACGACTTAAAGATTGTTATACGCCATGTGAGCAACTGGTATATCAATAGTGAGAAATATCTCCTAAAGGTTAGTAATGCAACTTAAGAGGGTATACTTACAGAAGCTAGCTTACTCTGCTTTATATTGAAATTTCAATTTTCAAAAAATAATTTAACATTATGAATATGCAGCAAAAAACCATCTCTATCCAGAGCCTAATGGACAATAGTGGAGTTCGCTTTGGCACTAGTGGTGTGCGTGGGCTAGTCTCTGAAATGACGCACGCACTTTGTTTTGCATATGTAAAGGCTTTTCTACAAGTAGTCGCAGCTAAGCCTTGTAGTCACGTTGCGATAGCAATAGATCTTAGACCAAGCAGCTTTGATATTGCAGCAGCTTGCGCCGCAGCTGTTCGCCATATGGGTATGCACATAGTATTCTGTGGTGCACTACCAACGCCTGCATTAGCATATTTCTCGCAGACTCAGGCTATACCTGGAATTATGGTGACAGGAAGTCATATTCCATTTGATCGTAATGGCATTAAATTTTATAGTGCTGATGGTGAAATCACCAAAGTTAATGAAGATGCGATTAGCCGAGCTATAATTACCGTGCCAAATGAAGTACAAATACACGCTCTACCAGAATCAAATCCAGTGGCTAGGCAACTCTATATAGATCGCTATTTAAACTTTTTTCCACAACGCAATTTATCGGGTATGAAGCTTGGTTTTTACGAGCACTCAAGCGTGGCTCGTGACTTGCTTAATGAGATTCTTGAAAGTTTAGGGGCTGAAGTTACTCCTTTAGGACGTACCGATGTATTTATACCTATCGATACTGAAGCTGTGAGCCAGGCTGATATCGATCAGGCGAGATGCTGGACTGAACAATATAACTTTGATGCTATTCTTTCAACAGACGGTGATGCAGACAGGCCGCTTATTAGTGATGAAAAAGGTCATTGGTTTCGCGGAGATATTGTAGGAACACTTTGTGCAAAATATTTAGGTATTCAAGCTATTGCTACCCCTGTGAGTAGTAACACAGCCGTAGAGTTATGTGGTGCATTTTCTCATATCAAACGTACACGCATCGGATCACCTTATGTGATTGCAGGTATGGAGCATATGCTTGCTTCTGGCCTAATAAATGTTGCCGGTTTTGAAGCTAATGGCGGATTTCTAGTAGGTTCGGCGATAGAAAAAGACGGCAGAAGTCTGTGCCCCTTGTTGACTAGAGATGCTGTTTTACCAATTCTTGCATTACTCGTCATGGCAAGAGAAAAGGGCTGTAAACTTTCACAACTATTGCACGAATTACCACCACGCTATACTGGAAGTAACCGGCTACAGTCTTTCCCACTTGAGGTTAGTCAACGAGTTTTGAAAACTTTATCAGCATCTATAGTGGCTACTAGCTCACTACTTGCAACGACAGGTGGTCGGCCAACACACATAGATCAGACAGATGGCCTACGTATTTATTTGGACAATACTGAAATAATTCACTTCCGGCCATCGGGAAATGCACCAGAGTTACGTTGCTATACTGAAGCTGCAGATCAGGAGCGTGCTAACACTCTAGCAAGCGAATGCTTACAACTAATTCGTAACTATAGTCTGAGTAATTAAAAATACCTCAGTAACTACGATGGGAAAATAGCTTAGCAGAAGCAACTAAAGCCCTCAGGCTAAGCTAATAAGTACGTGTTGGATTGTCTGAATAACCTGATAACATATTCACAGTCAATACGCTAATTTAAGCTAGCAACTATTTTTTGTATTTATTTTTTTCACGCTTCATTTTGCACAAAGTAGAGCGCTATTTTTTTGTTTCATTGTTTTGCCCAACTGTTTCATTTCTTTTGTCCGCCTACAGCAGCTTGTTTTCGATTTCACACACGAAAAAAATCTGCCCATAAATTTTACATAATATACATTATACGAAATAATTAAAAAAATTACTCTTCTCGTTTTGTTCATTAATAAGCGGTGCTTTACGTATTACTGACCACGCAAAGTATTTTGTAGTTACGGCTAACTAACTGTTAAGCTAACATACTCCTTGAAACACAGGCTTAACTTAGCTCACTCATAGTGAGTACCATTCTGAACCTAGCTTCGCCAGACTTTATTTTTTGATAGGCCTCATTCGCTTGTTCAAAAGGCATCGTCTCAATTTTTGGACGAATATCAGCCAAAATACTAAAGTCCAATGTTCTTTCTGACTCATAGGGAGTTCCCGTGATTTTACCTTGCACTACACGCTCACCTACAACTAACTGACCTGCTGATATAGACAGAGGGTCTTTACCGACACCTAATACGATTAGTTTTCCATGTGGTGCGAGGGCAGAAAAAAGCCCTGATACAGCTGCGCTATTGGTAATAGTGCTTATAATTACTTGTGCCCCTCCCATATTTTTAAGTATGGATACAGAATCATTCTGATCAGAGTCGATATAAATATGCGCGCCTAATGCCATGACGTCTTCAGCAATACCGTCACCTCGGCCTACCGCTACAACTTTAAAGCCCATTTTGCGTGCATATTGCAATGCTAAGTGCCCTAGCCCACCTATGCCTTGAACTACGACTAGATCGCCAGCTTGTGCACCTGAGTTTTTTAAGGCATTAAAAGTAGCGATACCTGCGCATAATAGAGGTGCAGCCTCTTCTGAACTTAACTCTTGTGGAATACTGACAAGTGCGGTGTGTCTAGCCAGCATCATCTCAGCATAACCACCATCTTGCGAGCTACCAACAAAAGGTTGGTTCTGACAAAGCTGGAATTGACCACGACGGCATTGTGTACACTCATGACAATGACCACCCAAGCGCCCTACACCGACACGTTGGCCTAACTTCCAAATAGAGGGCACACTGATTCCGATTGCAATAATACGTCCGACCACTTCATGTCCTGGCACACGTGGAAACGCCAAACCATTTTCAATGCCCTCGATTGCCCCAATATCTGCACCACACATGCCACAAGCGTCGACTTTAATTAGAACTTCATTAGAACCAGGCCCGGTTATTGTGCGTTCTACTAACTCTAGTAGTCCAGGTTTAGTTACCTGCATAGCTTTGTAAGTTTTATGCATTAGAATTTCTCCGATTTATTCGCTCATAGTTTGAGTGGGTTTTGAGATAGTTAAAGCCTGAACACCAAGTTTTGCGGCTTCAATAGCGCCCGCCAGATATCCTGGAAATTGCGGGGACCATTCGCTACCCATACCGATAATACGATTTTTCCAAATCCCAGAAGTTATATTAGATGTCGCTGCACTACCATGAGTAGACTGGCCGCGCAGGTCTTCTTCAGTAGCCGTGTACGGCTCTTTAGCCCAGTCCTTGATAAACTCTGCCTTAGGCTTGGCTGCTTGTGTACCAAACAAACGAACGAGTTGCGCACGGCAATGCAGACATAAATCATCATGGCTTAGGTTTTTACGACTTTGTGCATCGATTCCAAAGAAACCAAATAACGCCGCACTACCATGCTCAGTAGAAGCATCATGAATCTCTACAAGCGGACCTCTGGCGCTTCGACCCTCGCCTGAGAGTCCTTGGTCTCGCCAAAAAGGCGTATCGTATATAGCAATATATTTAGCGTGAGGCGCCATCCATGTAGCTGTATTACGCCATTCTTTCACTAACTCCTTTGGTAAGGGTGGAGTAAAGCTTATATTAGTAACGGTAAGCCTAGGTGGTATTGCCAGCAGTATCTGCTGAACACGATAATCTGTAATTTTTCCAACACTGTCTTGCGCGCTAACCTCTATATACTCATCCGTACAGTGTAAACTTCGAACTTGTTGATCAAGAACGATTGACTTTGGATTGAGGTATTCACTTAACCTGTCGGTGAGCGAACTCATGCCTCCCAGCAAACGTGCTGAAGATGGTGAAGATAAATATCCTTGTGTACGAAAAGCAGGTCCAATTTCTCGCTCTATCATCATGTCACCTGTTTCGTATTGCTCGGTTTTATCGAGCTTCAACTCATTGATGAGCTCGTTAAATTGCGTTTGGAATGCAGGCCAAAACCAAGTAGGCCCTAAATCAAAGCGCTCAGAATGGACTAATTTGTTTTGGTTTGCTTCAGTATCAATAGGGTATGATGCTGGTGCTATTCGACCACCTAAGACATGTCGTGCCTCCAGCAGCACATAGTCTTGTATACCTTGCTGCTCAAGCAAATATGCAGCATATAGACCACTTAGACCTCCACCCAAGATCGCGACTTTAGCGGTCAACATACACCCTCTCCATTCGATAAATGGGCAAGATGGCCAATTTTAAGATACAAAGTTGTCCCACTTTTTCCAGCAATATATTCAGGATACTCACCACTAGGTAAACGTATCCAACTACCTCGAAAATATTGCTGCGCACCCGAGCACAACTGACCCGTCAAGATTAATATTTCAGCACCATCAACTGGCAAGTTAAATAATGGCTGACCGGCACTAATCTTTTCTAGTGATACCTTTTCAAAGCTATCTTCGTAAAGAAAACACCTGTCTCGGTTTTTAAAGCTTTGCCATGTCGTAGGATCATTGGTATTAATTCGTATAGGTAGGCCTTCAGAGCCTAGCATCTGCCTAAGCTTCACGAAAATAATAGCGCCTTCACTGCTAGATGGTTGATGAGAAGAGCCAGGCGGATTACGAAGGTACCAGCCTGCGGGATAACTTTTTCCATCTTCAGTAAAGACCCCAGAGAGGACAAGTATTTCTTCACCCCCGGGGTGAGAGTGGTGAGGAAAGTCACTTGCCTTTGCATAGCGCACAATACTTGTAGCCCGCCCTTTTTCTCCACCTACGCGGTCAAGCATGACTCGCTCAATTCCTTCTTGAGGAGAGGCAACCCATTGGTACTGATGAAGGGTAACTATCGCAGGTTTAGAGAAATCTGAATTAATAAGCATGGTTATCCTTAAAGGTACATCTTTTGTATATCTAGCAATGCGATTATAAAGCACTTCAATGTACTCAAAGATGACTTGCCTAACATTAGCTTAGATTTTAAGTCGAGAGTAATGCAAGTTTTCAATTTTAAACATGTCAAAGAAACTCTCTATCGGTACACTATTCCAACAGTTGCCTTTGCAATTTATTGCTGCCTACGTAACATAGTCAGCCTGCGACGCGCGATTAAGCTCTTCGGTAAATAAGCAACGGAGTATGCGTTTAATGAAAGTTACTAACAAGTTGATAAAGTATCATCAACTTGCTCACCACAAAATTGTGGTCTAGCTTAAACAAGACTAGTAGCTTTATGGGTTGGCCAACTAGTGAGGTAAACTCTATATTAAGAGGGTAAAGTTGACTAGTAATACAGGCTACTCAAAACTGTGTATTAAAACCTTAAAGCTTTACTTATATAATTAGATTGGAAAGTATTTAAGATACATACATTAAGCACCTTGATGCGATAATACTCCATGATTTCTATTCATAACTCAACTTCTGTTTTGCTCACTTTAAATGAGAGCGACGCTTCTCAATGGATTGATACATTAGCGAAGCGGTTCTCGTTGAGTGATATTGAGTTAATACGCCACGCTTGTAACTTGGTTACCCCACTCTATGCCGGTAACACCAAGCTGACGGGCACGCCCATATTACAGCATGTATTAGGCACAGCGACTATTCTAATTGACATGAACATGGATATAGAAACCATAGTAGCTACGATACTACATCCAGTACCAGAGCTACTTATTGATTGGCATAAAACATTAGAAACTCAATTTGGTGCCAATATTGTTAGCTTAATCGAAGGTATTTCGCGTATTGAGCAAATCCACGCATTTAGTGAGATTGAGAGCATGCATGACGCCAGAATGAAGAGTAGCGGCCATGCACAGCAGGTAGAAAGTCTACGTAAAATGCTATTAGCAATGGTACAAGATATTCGCGTGGTACTGATTAAGCTAGCCGAGCGTACGCAAACTCTACGTAACCTATCTGGTGCTAGTCCTAGCCAGCAAATACGAATTGCAAAGGAGAGTAGAGGAGTATTTGCACCATTGGCTAATCGCCTTGGCGTATGGCAGCTCAAGTGGGAACTAGAGGACCTGTCGCTGCGTTACTTAGAGCCTCAGCTCTACAAAGAAATAGCAAAAATGCTAGACGAGCGCCGCATCGATCGAGAGCAATACATTATTGATGTTGTGAACCAACTAAAGTATGAGCTAAGCCAAGCTGGAATCAAAGGCGAAGTGACTGGACGTCCTAAACACATTTATAGCATCATTAAGAAAATGAAGAGTAAGCGGTTAGATTTCGGCGAGCTATATGACGTACGCGCAGTGAGAGTTCTAGTTAATGATATTAAAGACTGTTATACCGTGCTTGGTCTGGTTCATAACCTATGGCAACCAATACCAGGCGAATTTGATGACTATATTGCACGCCCTAAAAGCAATAATTACCGCTCGTTACACACCGCCGTGAGTGGGCCACGTGACTTAGCACTTGAAGTTCAGATCCGTACTATTGAGATGCACCAGCACTCTGAGTTAGGTGTCGCGGCTCACTGGCGCTATAAGGAAGGTGGTAAGTCTGACTCAAAATTTGACGAAAAAGTCGCATGGCTACGCCAGATACTGGCATGGAAAGAAGATGCTGCAGACAGCGGCGATTTACTAGAGCAATTCAAAAGTGAATTATTTCAAGATATAATTTACGTACTAACCCCCCAGGGGAAAGTGATCGCTTTACCTGCAGGCGCCACTCCCATAGATTTTGCTTACGCCCTACACACTGATTTAGGACATCGCACGCGTGGCGCCAAAGTGGATGGAAGTATAGTTCCCCTCAACACCAAGCTGCAAAGTGGTCAGCGCGTGGAGGTTCTAACATCAAAAACTGGCACCCCTAGCCGCGACTGGCTCAATGCAACACTTGGTTATTTACAAAGTCCAAGCGCTCGTGCCAAGGTCAGACACTGGTTCAAATATCAAAATTTCGAGAAAAATGTAGCTCTAGGTCGAGTCAAGTTGGATCGCGAGTTACATCGCGCCGGCATCAGTGTAATTAATCAGGAGAAAATAGCACATAAACTACAGTTCCAGAAGCTTGAGGACTTTCTAGCTGCTATTGGGCGTGGTGATATTAATGAGCATCAAATTGCCATTGTCATTCAAGGTGAGCTAGTCACAAAACAAGAGCAAACTGCTAAACCAACCTCCTCTAGACACGATACCACCCTAAAGTCTCAGACAGAGGTAGTAATTGAAGGCATAGGCAACCTGCAAACCAGCATAGCAAAATGTTGTAAACCTATGCCGCAAGATGTGATTGTTGGCTACCTCACATGCAACCATGGTGTGACGATTCACCGCAAAACCTGCACCTTCATCGTTCGATTACCAGAATTGCGGCGCGATCGTGTTCTCAATGCTCAGTGGAGTAGTGTCAAGATCCGTTCGGTTATAGAGTAAAGGTCGAAGCGCACGAGCGCTAAGGTTTGTTGCGAGG
>Ga0208626_1000154_pt1 | contig 29212 bp, 17 predicted proteins | sample LakWasMet10_HOW4_2_FD_183860 | JGI IMG/M metagenome (GOLD analysis project Ga0208626, IMG submission 183860) | Freshwater sediment methanotrophic microbial communities from Lake Washington under simulated oxygen tension - Sediment Metagenome... | ecosystem: Environmental > Aquatic > Freshwater >... | reverse complement strand
CGAGCAAAGCGCGGGCATAGAGCAAGTAAACGAAGCCATTATGAAGATGGATGATGTAACACAACAAAACACAGCCTTAGTAGAAGAGGCGGCAGCGGCAGCAGAGTCTATGATGGAGCAAACAGACGAGCTGATGAATGCGGTGAGTGTGTTTCAATTAGAAGGAGAAAGCCAAGTTAAACGGACCACATCTATAGAGCGACGGATAGCTCACAACCCTATGCGAAGTACTACAAGTAAACCAGTAGTAAGGTCTGAACAAAGGTTGCTAGGGGCAAAGTCGGTGAAGCTAGTTTCAAAGTCAGGGACGGATGATGGTGAGTGGGATGAGTTTTAAATTAACAATTTAATATTCGCTACTTAGTTAAAAAAGGTCGCATATGCGGCCTTTTTTATGAGATTTATTGATATTTAGTGCTGTGGGTATCAACTAGACGCTACAATCATGACATGTCTTTAAGCCCTCATACCATTATCATCTGTGCGACTGCGCGACTTGTTCGCGGTGTACTTGCTCAGCACCAGCAGCAACAGCTCGAAAGTGGTGCTACGCAGTGGCAATCAACCCAAGCTTATACGTTACAACAGTGGTTGGATGAGCTGATAAGTCATGCAAGTTTATTGGGGTTTATACCCAGCGATGCTTTGCCCACACTGACATTGAGTGCTATTGCAGAGACATACTTGTGGGAGCAAGCGATTGAAACCTGTCTAGCCAAGCATGAAGCTGCCGCACTATTTGATATTCGCTCCATGGCGAAATCGGCGATTGAAGCGAATAGCCTAATGCTCAACTGGCAACTTGTTGAAGCTGATATTAATCATGATTTTATCACGCAAGAAACACGTCAATTTTTGCGTTGGCGCCATACGTTTGAAGATTTTTGTGCAAAGCAAAATGCTATAGAGTCTGCGCGTTTAACTTCATTACAAATAGGACTATTTGCGCAGTTTCGAGAGGAAATTATCCGTGGGCTAACATTACCTACTCATATTCTGCTAGCTGGTTTTGACCGTGTCACACCATTAGAGACGCGACTGTTTGAGTTGCTGAAAAGCTGTGGTGTACAAATTGAAGTAATGATAACCAATACGCATAGTCATACTGAAGCTAAATACTTTGCAGCGATAGATGCCAATAGCGAGTGCCGTGCTGCCGTGGCTTGGGCAAAGTATAAGCTGATTGAAAATCCTAAAGCGCAATTGGCGATTATTAGTCCTGCACTGGGTAGTATACGCCGTGAGTTAGCCGATTTATTAGACGATACATTTCACCCAGAAACTCTGCATTCTAGCTTGTATGAAACACCACGCTGCTATGACTTCTCATTGGGCTTAACACTAACAGAATACGCTATCGTGCACAGTGCATTACAGCTTTTGAGATTGGCTGCAAACAGAGCGGATTTGATTTTTGATGAGGTGACGCCACTTTTGCAAGATATTTATTGGGGTAGCCAGCAAGAGTTAGATGCTAGAGCGCAGCTTGATGCACATTTACGCAGAAATATGAATGCCAGTTATCACTTAGAGTCGCTCATTAAACAGGCAAGTAAACTCCATACCAATGGTATAGCATTAGATAAGCTACTTGAAAACTTAACGCAGATTTTGCGCTTTCAAAACCAACAAGGTAAGCAGCGCCAGCTACTCTCTGTTTGGGTGACAGCGTTTTTGCAATTATTAGACGAACTGCATTGGGCAAAAACACGTTCACTGTCTAGCCATGAGTTTCAAGCGCAGCAAGCTTTTTTGAAATGCCTAAAAGAGCTTAATGGCTTAGATGCGATATTTGGCAATGTTTCTGCGAGCACTGCTGTGCAAAAAATCACTGAACTGTGTAATGCCACCATGTTTCAGGCAGAGACTAAAGGTGATATTCGCATTCAGATTTTAGGGCTTTTAGAAACGCCCGCCGTGCAGTTAGATGCTGTTTGGGCGCTGAACATGAATGACCAACATTGGCCGCCTGCGGTAAAGCTAAATCCATTACTACCTGCAGATTTACAAAGAAGTCGTGGTACGCCCAATGCTAGTGCTGCGGTGCAAAGTCAATTTGCATCATTGGTACATCAACGATTGATGACATGCGCAGCAGAGGTAGTTTTTTCATATGCGACAAAAGAAGATGAGCGCGAATTGCGTGCATCACCGTTGCTAGAGATTAAATCTGTTCAATACACATCGAGTACGATTCAAACTCTTGCAGAGCGCTTAGCACAGCCGGCAGCATTGCAACTACTTGATGACTTTATCGCTCCCGCAGTTTTGCCAAATGAAAATGTGCGTGGTGGCGTAAATTTATTTGCGACTCAGGCCAAATGTCCAGCATGGGCATTCTATCAATATCGGCTTGGTGCAGCTAAGTTAGAAACACCTGTAGATGGTCTAGATACCCTGTCACGTGGTAGTTTGCTACACCTGGTATTGCAACTTTTCTGGCTCGACTGCAAAACGCTTAGTCATCTGAAGTCCTTATCTCAATCTATATTAATTGAGAAAATTGATATAGCAATCGAAAAGAGCATGCAGGCTTTAAGCGGCGAAATTAGCTACCACATTCCACTACAAGTCTTGCAGATTGAAAGAAACAGGCTTCGCCAGCTCATGCAAGCATGGCTGACATTAGAGCTTGAGCGTACTGATTTTATGGTCGAGGCATGTGAGAAGAAATTTGAATTAGACATAGAAGGTTTAAAGCTTAACTTAAGCATAGACCGTATTGATAAGCTCGCAGAAGGTGGACTGGTAGTTATCGACTATAAAACGAGCACAGTAGTGAGCAATACAAGCTGGGCTGAGGACCGTATTACTGAGCCGCAATTGCCGATTTATGTAGTATTGGCACTTAAGTACGAACAAGTGGTAGCGGTAAGTTTTGCCAAAATTCGTAGTGATGAAGTTAAGTTTATTGGCTTATCTGCTGAGCCAAATGTGCTGCCAAAAGTAACCGCCTTAGAAAAGGTAACTAAAAGCTCAGCGTTTCATGAGTTTAAAGATTGGCATGTTTTACTAGAGCACTGGTACACCAGCTTGACCAATATCGCACAAGAAGTCAAAACAGGGGTCGCAGACGTGACTATAAACAATGAAACTGATTTGGTGTACTGCGATGTTAAACCGTTATTGCGTTTACCAGAACGTTTATTGCAGTTTGAGCAGCAGGTGGCGTTAAAAAATATTGGGGATGCATGATGATGGCTTTGAACGTTCCTGATTTAGTTACTCTAGATTTAAACGAAATGGATGCCTTAAATCGTGTTCGCGCACTAGAGCAAGAGTCATTTATTGTAGAGGCACCTGCTGGGGCAGGTAAAACCGAACTGCTCACACAACGTTATTTGAAGCTATTAGCGACAGTGAGTGAGCCGGAAGAAATTATCGCACTGACTTTTACCAATAAGGCAGCGGCTGAAATGCGTAACCGTATTTTGCTCAGTTTGGAAAATGCGCAAAATCAAACGATAGAAGTCGCCGCTCATAAATTAAAAACCCGCGAATTAGCTAATGCTGCGTTATTACATTCAAATGTAAAGTCATGGGATATTATTAATCAGCCAAGCAGGCTGCGCATTTTAACCATAGATGCTTTATGCAGCAGCTTAACGCGCCAGATGCCTTTGCTGAGTAAGTTTGGTGGTCAACCTGCCGTGAGTGACGATACCGATAGCCACTACATAGAAGCATCTCGTCGTGCAATAGCTCATATCACGCATGAGACCCAGCCAAACGATACCGTTACAGTTGCATTAAGTTATTTAGATAACAATAGTGAAAAGCTCGCTGAGCTGTTGGCTAAAATGCTAGCAAGGCGCGACCAATGGTTGCCACACGCGGTAGATTTGCATACTAAAGATATTGAAGAGGTCTCTCAGAACACAGCGGTTGCATTACAACACTTAATCGCTGAAAGCTTACAAGTAGTGCTTAATACACTTACACCCAGAGTGCAAAGCTTACTCATGCCGCTTGCCAGATATGCTGCAGGTAATTTAGAAGCAGACGCTGATATTGCGCCTTTGCGAGAATGGCAGCAGCTACTTACAGCAGAGGCTGAATGTCTGCTGGAATGGCAAGCGCTCGCCAATTTTTTGGTGACCAAAACTGAGCGTACCTTTCGTAAAAGCCTCAATAAGAATATGGGGTTTCCTGCAACTGACGAAGGTAAAGCGTACAAAGAAGCATACTTTGAGATTGTGAGTAGCTTAGAGGATAGCCAAGTCATTGCCGGCATACTCGACTTACCGGCTTTAGCAAACATTGCTGAAAATCAGGCGATTATTAAAGCGCTTACCCGATTACTGATATTGGCTGAACGTCATTTATGGATAGTCTTCCAAGCAGTAGGCGAGGTAGATTTTGTTGCGATTGCACAAAGTGCGCAGTTAGCGCTAGAAAACGAGCAAGGTGCGACTGATTTAGCGCTAAAACTAGACTACAAAATCTCACATTTGCTGATTGACGAGTTTCAAGATACCAGCCCAGTGCAGACGCGTTTGATAGAAAAACTCATTGAGGGATGGCAGCCAGATGATGGGCGTACGCTGTTTTGCGTGGGCGATCCTATGCAGTCCATTTACCGTTTTCGCAAAGCCGATGTGAGTTTGTTTTTGCAAGCAAGCGAGTTTGGTATCGGTCATTTGCCGTTGACACGATTGCAGTTAAGTCGCAATAATCGTTCTCATCCTGCAGTGGTTGATTGGATTAATGACGCGTTTAAACAAGTTTTCCCTGCGAATGACAATATCAATCAAGGTGCGATTAGTTATCGGAAATTTACGGCTACGCGACCAGTAGTGGTAGGCGAGGGCGTCACATTACATCCATTGGTTTTAGAGGATGCTGAAGAGGAAGGTGCCAAAGCCGACCTTAAGCAGACTGAAGCTAGCTATGTGGCGGATTTAATCGTTAAACTTCGTCAAGAGAATGGTAGTAGCAATACCATTGCTGTTTTAGTCAGAAGTCGCAGCCATTTAAAAGAACTGGTGTCTGAAGTTAGACGCAATCATCCTGCCCTCAAATTTCAAGCAGTTGAGATTGAGCACTTGAATGAGCGGCAAACTGTACAAGACGCATTGTCATTGGTCTGTGCGTTACATCATCGCGCAGATAGAACGCATTGGCTCAATTTATTACGCGCTCCCTGGTGTGGGTTAACACTAGCAGATTTGCATGCGTTAGCTGGGGATAATCACCACGCGACTATTTGGCAATTGATGCAGGATAAAGCCAGATTAAGCCACTTGAGTGACGATGGTCAATTACGTTTAGCGCATGTTAACCAGGTATTAAGTGCCGCATTCAACGGGCAAGGTCGCATGCCTTTACGTCGCTGGTTAGAAAGTACATGGCTGCAACTAGGTGGTGGTAAATGTTTAGTAGAGGCAGGCGATAACCGTGACGTGCAAGTATTTTTTGATTTAGTGGAAAAAACCGGTCGTAGTGGGCATCTTGATATTACCGCTTTAGAGTTAGGCATGCAAAAGCTATATGCAAAGCCAGATATAGACGCCGATGGCAGTGTACAGTTTTTAACGATTCATAAATCTAAAGGTTTGGAGTTTGATGCAGTGATACTGCCTGCCTTAAATCGTCAACCTAGACATGGCGATAATGAGTTAGTGCTGTGGCAAGAAGTGCTGGTCGATAATCATTTGCATTTAATTGTAGCGCCATTAAAGAATAAGGCGCTTGCTAAAAATAATACTGGTGCTGACGTTTATGATTTTCTTAAAAATCTAGAAAAGACACGTGCAGATAATGAGCTGGTGCGCTTGTTGTATGTGGCAGCAACGCGCGCGCATAGACAGTTACATCTGATTGCTAGCTTGCAAGCCAATAAAGAGGGTGAGATTAAACCTACGGTAAACTCACTACTACAAGCGTTATGGCCTGCTGTGGAAGCTGACTTCATGCAAGCAGCACCTTTTATTCAAAGTGCTAATGTAGTCTCAAAGCTAGATATAACACAATTTAAACCGCAACTACAACGTTTGCCTAGTGAGCATTTTGCTCAAGACTCTAATGTTATTGATAAGCCCTATTTACAGTTAAACGAGCAAGCTGATATCTTAGGTGAGTTCTCAAGTGAGAGCGCTCGTGCAATTGACTTTCAAAAACATTGCGGCACACTCGCACATTTGTACATGGAGCTGTTTGCAAAAACAGATGTGCAAACTTGGACAAGCCAACGCTTACAGCAATGTCAACACGCCATGCAAAAGTGGTTAGCGCAACAAGGTCACACCACGCTACTTGCCGAACAGGGCGCTACCCAAGTATTAACCGCTCTACAAAACACGCTGGCAAGTGAAGCAGGGCAATGGGTTTTACAAAAGCATACGGATGCTGTCAGTGAACTGAGTTTACTGCAGGTACAAGAAAGTGGTGTTACAAACCATGTGATAGACCGCACTTTTGTTGAAGGCGGAATACGTTGGATTGTGGATTACAAACTGACAGCTTTAGATGAAACGAAAAGTACAGTAGATGCTTTAAATATCTTGGCAGAACAGCACCGCCCGCAGTTGGAACGTTATGCAGATTTGTTTGTTAGTGATGGTTTGGTAATTAAGAAAGCGGTATTGTTTTTAAGTATGGGTGAATTGGTAGAGTTATGAGTTAGCATGGCGGACCCAGTGCTCACGCTAGCTACTAAACTAAGTTTTTTAATCGTGCTTAAAGTGTCGTCTAACGTACCAAATCAGAAAAATGATTCCCGCACCAGCAATAACATAATGAAACTCATGGAAATATACCTTTAAGTCTTCCCAGTGTTCACCCGTTTTCATTCCTGCATAACCTAGTAACCAGCACCAAATGAATGAACCGATAAATGTATAAATGATGAATTTAGACATACTCATGCGTGCAACCCCTGCTGGAAAAGCAATAAAAGTACGTACACCGGGTAGCATACGACCCATAAAAATGATTAACTGACCGTGTTTTGCAAAGGCATTGTCTGCCCAGTCTAAATCTCTTTTGCTAATCAGTAGATACTTACCATAGCGCTCGGCTAGCGGTCTGCCACCAAACATGCCGACATAGTAAGCTGGAATTGAGCCGATAACACAACCAAGCGCACCCGCCAAGGCTATACCTAGGAGTGACATTTCGCCTTTGGAGACCAAAAATCCAGCAAAAGGCATAATGATTTCTGAAGGTAAAGGAATACATGCTGACTCAATTGCCATGAGCAGCATAACACCACCGTAACCCATCGTTGAGATGACGCCCATAATCCATGTGGCGATAAGAGCGATAAATTTTTCCAGCATGCTTTCTACTACTTTCTTATATGAATTCTTTCAGCAAGGTTTTCACAAACTCAGCTCGCAAGCTCAGGTCTTCTAAGCCTATTGTCACTCTAAACTTATCTGGGCCATTCATTCGGCAACGGCGGTCACGCTGTAATAAGGCAATTAGCTTGGTTGGGTCGATGTCTGCTTTAGGATTAAATTGTAGCTGAATCGCTTCAGAGCTTGCGTCAATTTTAATAATACCAATCATTTTGGCAGCAATGCGTAGTCTGTGGCAGGCAATCAGTGCCTCACCTTGCTCTGGCAGCAAACCAAAGCGGTCGATTAGCTCTTCTTGCATATTATCTAAGTCATCGTCATTAACACAGTTAGCTAGGCGTTTATAAATGACTAAACGCTCATGCACATCGGGGCAATATTTAGTGGGTAACAGGGCCGGTGTGTGTAAATTGATTTCAGTGGTGACACCAAGTGGTGCATTTAAATCGGGCTCTTTACCAGCTTTGAGTTGTTTAACTGCATGGTTGAGCATATCAGAATACAAATGAAAGCCGATTTCTTGCATTTCACCACTTTGGCTGTCACCCAATAACTCTCCTGCGCCACGGATTTCTAAATCGTGCATGGCAAGGTGAAAGCCCGCACCTAGATCTTCCATGAGTTGAATAGCATCTAAGCGCTTTTGTGCTTGTACAGTAATTTTACGATCCGGATCTGTGAGTAAGTAAGCATAAGCTTGGTGATGCGAACGACCCACGCGACCGCGTAGCTGGTGCATTTGCGCTAAACCAAACATATCAGCTTTGTTCAAAATGATGGTATTGGCAGTCGGCACATCAATGCCAGTTTCAATAATGGTCGTGCAAAGCAACAAGTTGTAACGCTGGTTATAGAAGTCACGCATTACATGCTCTAGCTCACGTTCACGTAATTGGCCATGCGCAACCGCAATGCGCGCATCAGGTAACATACGCTCAAGCTTCTCGCGCATAGAGTGAATAGTATCCACTTCATTGTGCAAGAAGTAAACTTGACCACCACGCTTAAATTCACGCATAACGGCTTCGCGAATGATGCCTTCAGAATAGTCAGTATGGAATGTTTTGATACTCAAACGTTTTTGCGGCGGCGTGGTGATGATTGAAAACTCCCGCAAGCCTTCCATTGCCATGCTAAGTGTGCGTGGAATCGGCGTGGCGGTGAGAGTGAGTATATCGACCTCAGCACGTAAAGCTTTTAACTGCTCTTTTTGGCGCACACCAAAGCGGTGTTCTTCATCTAACACCACTAAGCCTAAATTCTTAAACTTTACATCCTTCTGAATTAAACGATGCGTACCGATAATGATGTCGATATTGCCAGCCTCTAAGCCAGTTAAAGCTTCTTTTTGCTCTTTGGCTGTTCTAAAGCGTGAGATTTCTGCAATCTTAATTGGCCATTCAGCAAAACGGTCTTTAAAGTTGTTGAAATGCTGCTCGGCTAACAGCGTTGTGGGTACAAGCACGGCAACTTGTCTGCCACCCATTACCGCCACAAAAGCGGCGCGCAGAGCAACTTCAGTTTTACCAAAGCCAACATCGCCACAAACTAGTCTATCCATAGGACGACCAGATTGCATATCTTTGATGACGTTTTCTATGGCTTCTAGCTGGTCTGGTGTTTCCTCAAAGGGGAAACCCTCGCAGAAGCTTTCGTAGTCTTGCAGGCTCAGAGTGAACGCATGGCCACGACGTGACGCACGTTGTGCATATAAGTTGAGCAACTCAGCAGCAGTATCACGGATTTGTTTTAGTGCTTTTTTCTTAGCTTTTTCCCAGTTGCCGCTACCTAAGCGATGCAAGGGTGCGGATTCTGGTGGTCCACCTGAGTAACGTGAGATTAAGAAAAGCTGAGAAACAGGCACGTAAAGCTTATCGTTACCAAAATACTCAAGTAGCAAAAGCTCAGTTTCGCCTTCGCCAAAATCTATATTCACTAAGCCTTTGTAACGACCTACACCATGCTGCTCGTGCACCACAGGATCATCCATGCGTAGCTCGGATAAGTCTTTGAGCATACCTTCAGTACTGCGCGCTTTTTCTTTCTCTCTACGACGTTGCTGGCGAACCGTGGCAGCGTACAGCTCAGCCTCAGTAATAACAACAATTGATTGACTGCTAGTTTTATTCTCTAAGCAAAAGCCATGATGCAGTGGTGAAACACCGAGCATTACTTTTTCTTTAGAATCAACAAACTCTGCCCAAGTTTCAATCATGGTCGGTTGCAAGCCGTGTTCAGAAAGTAGCTGTGAAATGGTTTCTCTACGACCTAAGCTTTCTGCGGCAATTAAAATGCGACCAGAAAAATCGCTGATGTAGTTTTGCAGCTTATGCAAAGGTTGTTCAGCACGGCGCTCTATATCCAGTGGAGGCAAGCCAATTGATTTACTATTTGTGTTTAATAAAATACGTGTGAATGAATGCGTGGCACTAAAAAAATCTTCTGTTTTAATCAGCAATGTTTCAGGCGTTAATAATGGGCGTTCTGCATCATGTGCCAATGTGCGGTAACGTGATTGCGCCTCGCGCCAAAACTGTTGTGCACTATGGTCTAAATCGCCATGCAAGCACAGCACACAATCCGTAGGTAGATAGTCGAGGAAGGTCGCTGTTTTTTCAAAAAATAAGGGTAAATACCACTCGATACCACCAGAGGAGACGCCTTTGCTAACATCTTTATAGATTTTTGCACGTTGCGGGTCGCCTTCAAACGCTTCTCTAAACTGACCACGAAATAGCGCGATTCCAGCTTCATCTAGCGGAAATTCACGTGCAGGTAACAGTCTGATTTCTGGCACAGGATAAAGGCTACGCTGCGTATCGACATCAAATGTGCGTATAGTTTCAATTTCATTATCGAATAAATCGATGCGGTAAGGTAGCGCTGAACCCATAGGAAATAAATCGACCAAGCCACCGCGTACGCTAAACTCGCCATGCGAAATCACCTGGCTAACATGATGGTAGCCCGCCTCCGCGCATTGGCGGCGTAAGGCTTCGGTATCAAGTATCTGCCCTTTTTCAAGCATAAAAGTATTAGCACTTAAATAAGCCTTGGGGCTCAAACGGATCAGCGCTGTGGATAAAGGCACAATAATCACATCGCATGAATTTTGGCTAATCTGGTAAAGCGTGGTGAGTCTATCGGAAATTAAGTCAGGATGAGGTGAGAACTGATCGTAAGGTAGGGTTTCCCAATCTGGTAGTAAATTAACGGTGAGAGCGGGTGCAAAATATGGAATTTCTTCTAGCAGGCGCTGTGCATCAAATGCATTAGCAGTAATAATAACTAATGGTTTAGTAGGTGTGGCGCTTTTAATTTTAAGTGCTAATTCAGCTAAAGCTAGGCCATCCTCGCCATTGATAGAGAGTTCAACACGGATAGATTGGCCTGATTTTGGAACGAGCAGTGAAGTCTGCGACATGTATGAGTCTAATGAAGTTTAAAAGGCTAGATTATAACGGCACAGGTAGTGGTGAGCAGTTTTTTCTTACAGCTAATTATTACGTGAGCCTGCTTAGGTTTGTGAGCTTTAATGTTTAATTAAACTAGAGATTTATTTAGCATTTTTTCTAACACCCTGAGCGGTGCAGTTTCTGGCGATTTAAGCGCATTAACGGGTAAAGAAAAGGTTTGTTCCATCATGTATTGGCCTGCCATGGCGGCATGTAGTACTTGGTCTGAGTAAACAATCCAAGTGGTTCCTGGCATAAAATTGACCGATTGCTGAGGCGCATGTTGTTGGTAATACGTATCGGCTTTGAGTAGGTCATGCAATTGCAGCATGCGATGGTCGTATTCGGTACGCGTTTTTTTGGTAATGTGCAGTTGCTTCATTAGCCATGCTTGCATAGGTAATAATGCACTGGTTTTAGGTAAAAAGGCTTCTGCCATTTTATTAAATGGCTCACCTACTCGCCAAACACGTGGTTTACCATGAGGATTCACATTGTTAAATACTCTGAGTAGTCGCGTGCCTTGTGTAGGATTAGATGGAAACGCATCCGCATGCAAACGTGTATCATCTTTACGATAAGAGCTCGTGCGCGTCTCTACTTCAAGCGGCCTGAAGCTGGTATTGGCTACAGTTAGATTTGGCACATAGCTTGGCAATAAAGCAGAGATAAGCTGTTTTGACTGGTCAGCATAGCGCTGTATCATCGCTTGGATTGCTGCCAAATCGGCTTCACTGCCTATTGCGCCTTTTAAGCCACTGCCTATACCTGCGCGAGGTCTTAATGAGATGTTTTTAGATTTTTTATCAGCCCAGTCGGTAGATAAAAACTTTTGTTCTTCAGGTGATAACTTGAACTCAAGTTGAGGTAGCGCGATGACATGTCCGTGCTCTAAGGCGTCAATAGCCTCATCGCTTACAGAAGAGTCTACCGTGGTATTCCATTGATTAAAATCGAATGTCTTGATTATACTCATGTTGTCAACCCTAGCGTTTATGCGGTTCCACCCACTGTGAGGGCATCAATTTTAAGTGTAGGTTGGCCTACACCTACTGGCACACTTTGACCTTCTTTGCCACAGGTGCCAACACCACTGTCTAGAGACATGTCATTACCTATCATGGACACACGTTTTAGTACTTCTGGACCATTGCCAATGAGCGTTGCACCTTTCACGGGATAAGTGATTTTACCATCCTCAATCATGTAAGCTTCAGCTGCACTGAATACGAACTTTCCGCTGGTGATATCCACTTGACCTCCACCAAAGTTAACTGCATACAGGCCTTTTTTGACTGATTTGATGATCTCTTCCGGAGCTAATGTGCCATTTAGCATATAAGTATTGGTCATGCGCGGCATGGGAATATGTGCATAGCTTTCACGTCGTGCATTGCCTGTCACTGGCATATTCATTAGGCGTGCATTGAGAGTATCTTGTATATAGCCACGCAGAATACCATCTTCAATTAATACCGTTTTATTAGTTGGGTTGCCTTCGTCATCTACGCTCAGTGAGCCACGTCTGTTTTGAATCGTACCATCATCTACGATGGTGATACCTTTAGCTGCGACTTGTTGACCTATCATGTTTGAGAAAGCCGAACTACCTTTGCGGTTGAAATCGCCTTCTAAACCGTGGCCAATAGCTTCATGTAGCAAAATACCTGGCCAGCCAGCACCTAATACTACTGTCATGCTGCCAGCGGGGGCGGGGCGTGCATCTAAGTTTACAATGGCTTGATGCACAGCTTTTTGAGCATATTCTTGCAGAATAGCATCGGTAAAGTAACTATAGTCAAAGCGACCGCCACCACCGCTAGAGCCTTGCTCACGACGACCATTGCTTTCTGCAATCACGTTGATAGAAAGGCGTACGAGAGGGCGTATATCTGCTGCCATTACACCATCGTGGCGTGCGACCATGATCACTTCGTACTCACCAGCGATAGATGCTGTGACCTGCGAAATGCGAGAGTCCAAGCTTCTTGCGATCGCTTCCAAACGTTCGAGTAACTTAACTTTTGCATCGGCAGAAAGCGAAGCAATAGGATCTTGTGGAAGGTATAGCTGTGGGGTTTGGCGTTTGATGACAGAGCCAGTCGTTTGTTCACTGCCGAGGCTAGCAATCGCTTTAGTGGCTTTGGCAGCTTCTTGAAGTGCACTTAAAGTAATATCGTCAGAGTAAGCAAAAGCGGTTTTCTCACCACTCACTGCACGCACGCCCACACCTTGGTCGATAGAAAAACTGCCTGACTTAACTTGGCCTTCCTCTAGCCCCCAACTCTCAGCGCGGCTATATTGGAAATATAGATCTGCGTAGTCAATTTTATGCGACATCATATCGCCTAAAACATTTTGCAGCTTTGCGATGTCTAAGTTAGCTGGCGTAAGTAATGACTCAGTGGCTATATCAAGATGCATACCTAATGTTTTAGATGAGTTTGCTAATGTGTCGACTTTAGTGGTCATTAATGGTTATTCCGAATTTGTTGGGTATATTCTGCTTAATTGTAAATTTTATTTAATAATACGGTGCTTAAGGGCAGGCAAACTCTTTCTTAAGCTAGCCTGATATTGCGGGTTCATGGTAGCGATCACAACACCAGAACCACGTGGTAGTCTATCCAAAATAACACCCCACGGGTCAACAATCATGCTGTTACCGTGTGTCTCTCGTCCTGATAAATGATAACCACCTTGCGCTGGTGCAACTACATAACATAGATTTTCAATAGCACGTGCACGAATTAAGGTTTCCCAATGTGCCTTGCCCGTAGTGTCAGTAAATGCTGCCGGTACAATAATGATATTGACTTCACCCATAGCGCGGTAGAGCTCAGGAAATCGTAAGTCGTAGCAAATTGACAGGCCAATTTTACCAAATGGCGTATTCACTACTTGAATCTGACTACCTGACTCTATGGTTTTTTCTTCGTGATAATGCTCATTACCTAAGTCTAAACCAAACAAATGAATTTTGTCGTAACGGGCAACTTGCTTACCTTCGTCGTTATACACCAAGCAGCTATTACGTACTTTACTTGAAAAGTTGCTACTAAGTGGTACTGAACCACCTATTAGCCAAATTTTATGCTTTTTAGCCATTTTGCTTAAAAATGTTTGAATTGGACCTTTGCCTTCCTCTTCTCGTACCGCAACTTTATCGGTTTCTTTAAGGCCCATTATGGCGAAATACTCCGGCAGTGCTACCAACCTTGCACCTTGATTCGCAGCCACTTCAATTAAACGTTCGGCTTCATTTAAATTGGCAGAAACCTGTGGGCCAGATGCCATCTGAATGGCAGCAATTTTAATCATATTGCTGTCAAGGCTGCTAGAGTTTGTCTTAGTGGTTTTTAAACGTGTGGTAATAGCCATAGTTAATCCAAATGTTTTATTATTAATGCAATTAGATAAGTTAATATAAGTTCTAAGGTCGACTTTAAGTTAATTAGGTTAATTGAGAGTAGAATTGGTGCTCGACTCTGGTTTAGTTTCTTTAATTTCAGTTGACTTCAGTTCTTGTGGGTTATCCCATGTGCCGATAATCTCATACTCACTAGAGGCGATTTTGTTTAGAGGGTCTTTTAGTATTTTCTGCGCTAAAAAGGCGGCAGCACCTACTAACGGTCCTCCTGCTAATGCTGCAAGTGAGAGACTATCACTCACGTGAGGTAAAACCTTTACTATTAAGTGTTGAGTTTCTTTTTGTAGGTTAGTCTCACCTTTAATATTCACATCTGCGGCTGGACCCGACATGACAAAGTCATCACTACGCATCACGCCTTTGTCGATTTTAACCGTTGCATCTATTTTATCAAAAGCAAAGCCATTACTAAACAAATCTCTAAAGTCTAGGCTGAGTCGGCGGGGCAAGCTTTGTAAGCTCAGTAGTCCTAATAGTCGACCAACGCCAGGCTGTACTTTTAGAATCTGCCCTTTATTCATTGCCAGTTGAAAACTACCATTCATCCCCACAGGATTAAACTCATGTGGACTGCCAGGCCAATGAAGCTGACCAGTGAATGTACCATCGCCACCTTTAATAGTGTCTGGATAACCCATATTACTTAGTGTTTTACCTAAGTTTTTAATATTCCATGTGATAGAAAGAAAAGTGTTAGGACTCCTTACCCAGTTATTCCATTGACCTTCTGCGCTAATTTGGCTATCAGGTGTGCTTAGTTTAAGTTTTTGGATGTTCCAATTATCCCTTTGTGGATAAGCAATTAACTCTAAGGCACCAAAACTTTTCTTGTTAAACTCAAAGTTCTCCGCAGTAATATCGAGCGCTGGGTAGTCTTGCTCCAATTTGGAGAACTCTTTTGCTAGAGCTTCTTTATTTGCTTTAACTTGATTTGGCGCAAGCTCTGGTATGGTTAAATTGCTGAGGCGTGCAATGAGTTTTCCGTTATTTTGGTTTAGCCATTGTAAGTCACCAGAAACCTCCTTGCTTTGTATACTTGCGTGTAAACCATCTTTATCCGAATTGTTAGATATTTTTAATTGATTGATGCGTCTATCGAATATATCTAATATATTGATTTTAATGGCTAGCTTCTGTATTGGTAATACTGTGCTTGGCTTTGATTCGCCAGATTTTGATAATTCAGAAAAGTCTTGCATGACATCAAGCCATGCGTCAGCATCAAGATAGTCTAAATTACCATAAACTTGCAGCCCCTTAACGTTGCTGAGATCTACAGCGCTCGTCAACTCATTATTATTGATAGTATTACTTACGGAGCTAGCATTAAGTCTAATACTGCCACGATCAATCTGTAGATTATTATTTACACTAGTACGGACAATTTTTGCTGCTAGCTTGTTAGCAAGACTCATTGTAATGGTGTCTGTTGAGGCGTCCTGCTTTTTCTCCATACGTATGTTCCAGCGCTCATTAGCAGCCTTGTTAAAAGGCGCAGGTAAGCGTGATGTGATACCGACTAAGTCTGAACGCACATTGATAGTGACGGCAGATTTCAGAATGCTGATGTCACTGAGCCAGTCGGTACTACCAGAAATATAGTTTGAGCCTTTTACCCATGAGCGATTAACCGGGTCTTGATCCAGTAGGGCTTGTTTGATAGCTTCATCATTCAATTTACCTTTGGCGGTGACGTGTACGACCTTGTCTTTACCAGAATCAATATTAACGACCACAGGTGAACCAAAGGCACTTGCATTGATATTTTTTGCCGATAGGCTACTTTCTGTAAATGCTAAAGCGCCGTTAATATTTGTGAGTGTGGGTATGCTTTCATTATCCATGCTGCCATTGATGATTTGGTATACACCTCGGTATTGCGCAGAGTCTAAGTTTTGCAAAGGAATTTTTAAGCCTAAATTGAGCTTACCTTGACCACTCGTTTTTAGGTTATCGGTAAAGCCAAGTGTTACCGTTGAAACTGGGCTTTTATTAACAAATTTAATAGCCTCAGCGGTTGGTCCTTTGAGTTCACTTTCAATGCTGAGTATTGGCGAGTCAGCATCTAACTGTGCAATAGTAGTTTTGCTCTTGACGATTTGATTGCCGAATATATGACCAGCATTTGCATTTAATTCCATGCGTTTACCTTCAAATAGCAAATCAAGACCTAAGCCCTCTATCAAAGGCCAATTAGTACCATACTCCAGTGTGCTATTGCTGATTTTAGCGGTGACTCTAAATAAACCTAATTTAGCATTTAAATTATTTTTGCTGTCTACAAATGGAAAGTCTGCTAATCGACCTCTTACTATGAGATTTATATCTTCCGCATTGCCGGACAAAATAGAGGTATCTAGCCAGTGTAAGGTGTCTTTACCGAGGATAGTCGGGTAGTAAAGTGAAGCAAATTTTGCGTTACCTTTACCAAATTTGCCGGTTAAATCGAGATAGCCACCTTTATTGCCATCCATTAAATACTCCGCATTGAGTGTGCCAGCCAAATGTGGGCTACTGATGCTCAGGTGAGTCGCTTTGATGGTAGTTTCTTTATCGCTGATATCCCAGTTAATGTCTCCGGCTAGCTTGTCTACAGGTATAGGCCAACGCAAGACATCTCTAAAGTCTAACTTAGCATTTTGTGTGTTAAGAGTGATTTTCCCGGAGTTTTGATCGGCCTTAATCTCTCCGGTCAAGTTATTAAAGCCTGGGATTTTTTCATAAGCGAGTATACCTAAATCGTTAAATTTAGCATTGAATTGATACCTCTTAGTAATGGATTGTTTACCATCCCAATTAAATAGCAAGTCATCGAGCTTGCCAGTAGGCGATAAACTATTAATTTTTTGTGATATTTCTGTAGGTAAAGGTAATTGCACTAAGTATGCTTTGATAAATGCCAAGTTTATATGCGCGAGCCTGAGGTTAAATCTTTCATTACCTTGTTGCGTTTTAGTATAACCACCAGTAGCATTTTTTAAGCTTAAACCGTTGCTAGTATTGAGCGTTAAATGATTCACACTGAACGACTGCTCTGCTATTGAGTTTCTCCAATTCAGTTCACCGGCTAATTTGTTTAAAATTAGCGGCTCAGTATTGGCTTTAAGCAATAACTGAACATTACTTAACGCTACGTTACTAGTCACAGACTGCACCTGATTTTTAGCAAACTCGATGGTAGTATCTGTGCTGCCAACACCTGATTGCAGGTTAAGAGGGTGTGTTATTGTTGAGTAATTAAACCAGGGCTTAAAGGCAACTACGTTTGTATTTTTTAACTTTGCTTCTAAGCTACCATGCCATTCAGATAGACGACTAATATCGTTACCATATACATCGGCACTGATCGTAACCGGTTCGCTAGTGATAGTAGAAGCACCTGAGGTAACGATAGTGCTCAGCGTAATATGATGACTTTTAATAAAACTTTTCCACGGTGGACTAACCACTTGGAAATTAAGTTTTTCTAAACTCAGAGCAGGTGCGTTACGCATTTCATCTAACCATATTACTTTGGCATTGATGATTTCAAACCGGGACTGTCTGAGTAACCAATTTGGTAAATCTGGCTTGGATTGCCCTTGCATGTTAATACCTGCAACAAAAATGTCACCGTTCAGGTTGCGTCGTATGGTTAGCTCTGGTGTGCGAGTAGTGAGGTTGGCTAAATGTGGCTCTAGTAATGGAATACTTAGCCATGAGAACGAAATTGCTGTATCTTTAAGTGCTAAGGCAGGACGATTTTCAGTATCGTAAAAATCAATATTCGATAATGATAAGTGTGGATTAAAGCCTTGCCAGCTTGCTTTAATGTTACCGATGATCACTTTTTGATGTGCTGCTTGTGTTGCGTAGGCAGCGATTTTGTCTTTGTATTGATTAATGCTTGGAAACACATAAAATTGAATGGCGAATACTGTAATCAAAAAAATAGCAATGACAATAGTTGCAAGCCAGAGTGCGATGCGGTAGAGCTTGAGTAGTGATTTTTTGACCATATTTTAGTGAGTTTGCTTTATTTTTTACTACTCTTACAGGTAAGCAGTGATGTGTTTAAATCTTGTAAATTTGAAATAATATCTATTAAGGCTATTTTACTTCAATATCGATGTATACAGACGAATAGATACAAACTCGTATAGGTAAATATTATTAAAGTTGTATCAATCTTAATGATATTTTCTTTAAGATTTATTAAGACTATCCTAGGAATAGTTTAGCGTAATAATCTAGAATAGCGTCTTTGGTCAAGCGCTGGTTGGCCGATACTTTTATTTAATCTCGATTTAATATTGGTCCTCACTTGATTCAACTCAAACAACTTACGTTAGTTCGTGGCCCTAAAATTCTTATTCAAGCAGCTTCTTTGCAACTTCATCCTGGTCATAAAGTTGGCTTAACTGGTGCAAATGGTGCTGGAAAATCATCACTTTTCGCCTTATTACGTGGTGAAATGCAGCTTGAATCTGGCGATTTAGAAATGCCAATCAATTGGGTAATAGCACATGTGGCGCAAGAAACGCCAGCTTTGACGATGCCAGCTATCGAGTTTGTGTTAGATGGTGATGCTGAATTACGTAATATTGAAGCAGCGCTAGTAGATGCAGAGGCTAATCATAAAGGTGAGTTGATTGCCGAACTGCATCATCGCTTAATGGACATCGATGGATACAGCGCAAAGGCGCGTGCGGCTGAATTGTTAAGTGGCTTAGGTTTTAGCCAAGCTAATTTACAGCAAGCGGTTTCTACATTCTCTGGTGGTTGGCGTGTACGTTTAAACTTAGCACGAGCGCTAATGTGTCGTTCCGACTTGTTGCTGCTAGATGAGCCCACCAACCATTTGGACTTAGACGCAGTAATTTGGCTTGAAGGCTGGCTGCAAAGTTATCGCGGTACACTGTTGTTGATTTCGCACGATAGAGATTTTTTAGATGCAATTGTGAACCACATCGCGCACATTGAGCAGCAAACGCTGACTTTGTATCGCGGTGGTTACTCTGACTTTGAGCGTCAACGTGCGGAAAAGCTGGCACTACAACAAGCCATGTTTGAAAAACAACAGCGCAAAGTCTCGCATTTGCAAAGTTATATTGATCGCTTTCGTGTGCAGGCCACTAAAGCGCGTCAGGCGCAAAGCCGTATTAAAGCCTTAGAGCGCATGGAAATGATTTCGGCTGCTCATGTCGACTCGCAGTTTAACTTTGAACTCAGGGCACCAGTTGCCGCACCAGATCCTTTATTAGTGCTGGATGAAATGTCGGTTGGCTATAACAATGTCGCATTGATTAAGAGTATCGCATTAGTGATTAGACCAGGTGAACGTTTGGGTTTATTAGGGCGCAATGGCGCAGGTAAAACTACGCTGATTAAATTACTCGCCAATGAGTTGCAGCCTTTAAGCGGCAAGCGCGTTGAAGGCAAAGGTTTGAATATAGGATATTTTGCGCAACACCAACTAGAGCAGTTACGCCTAGATGAGTCACCGCTGCAACACATGATGAAGCTTGATCCACTCACGCGCGAACAAGAACATATGAATTATCTTGGTGGCTTTGACTTTAAGGGTGATATGGCACGCTCGCCTTGTGCAAATTTTTCTGGTGGAGAGAAATCACGATTAGCACTAGCTTTATTGATTTGGACTCGACCCAATTTGTTGTTACTTGATGAGCCAACCAACCATTTAGACCTAGAAATGCGCCACGCTCTAACGTTAGCGTTGCAAGACTATCAAGGTGGCGTGATATTGGTTTCGCATGATAGAGCCTTACTGCGCGCGACTTGTGATGAGTTTATATTAGTCGCGGATGGCAAAGCCGAACCATTTGATAGCGATTTGGACGGTTATAGTCTGTGGCTAAATGAGCAACGTTTAAAAGAAAAACAAGCGTCGCAAGATATAGCAGAAAGTCAAATCTCGGCAGAGAAATCTAACAAGAGTGACCGTGCAGCGAATAAGGCTGAGCGCCAAGCCCGAATCGCAGAACGTAGACCACTAGTGAAAGAAGCCGAGCAATTAGAGCTGAATATTGTTAAATGGCAAACTGAGAAAAAAACCTGCGATGAGCGCTTGAGTGACAGTGAGCTTTATAGCGCTACCGATAAAACTGAATTGCAACAATTATTGAGGAAACAAGCCGAACTAGCTAATCAAATCGAAACAGCAGAAGAGCGTTGGCTAGGGTTGCACGAACTTTTAGAAGCAATGCCCGTGCTAGATTAATCATAAATAAAATAAATAAGGTTCAATATGGAAATGCAATATTCAAAACGCATCAAACTTATGCACGCTTTGTGTCTGACAGAAGCATTACGTGACGATAAAGCTAAGCTAAGTGTAGATTTTAACGACTTTGATGCACTTGCTTCTGCCGACTACTTAAGCTGTTATGTCACTTTTAAAGCGATACAAGCGGCAGAGCGCTCTCCGCTAGCAGAGCGCTCTGATAATTTTGATATGTTGAGTGTATATCAGGCTTATGCATTGTTAGCCTATGCATTTTTCACCGCACCGTTAGCACGTGAAGGCATTTCACCAAACTTTCAAACCGCGCAGATTACTATTGCAAAAACACTCTTTGCTGGCTTGCCAAATGAAGAGCTGATTGAAATCTTAGAGTCAGGAGTTCAAAAATTTAAATTGATAGGTGATGCTGAGGTTGATCATTGGTTCGAGTTTAGAGAGAGTTTGGACAAACTAACCGTAGCCTTTGTGATTGCTGGTACTGATGATGAAAGCCCTCATGATAAAGAGGAGGTGATTCCATTATTTAGCCAGTTATTAAGTCAATTGTGCGAGGCTTTTGAGGATGTTTAGCGCGATTAAGTTTGTAATATAAAAAGCGCCTATTGAGAGCTCTAATAGACGTTTTTTATTAATAATCAATAATGTAATTATATATTATGACTTTTTAGCGGATTGTTTTTCTGATTAAAGCGAGTAGCGTATTTATCGTCATTATTTCCTCGCTCATCTCTATAAGTAAGGTCATGTTCTTTTATTTTAAATTCACGTGCCTGCTTGCGTTGCTCAGATGTCAGCAATGCAAACACTTGTGCATCGTGGCGTGCCCACACAAGAGCTTTCTCTTTCTCTAATTTAGCTACTTTATCTGAAAGCTGCTGTATTTTTGCATCATCGAATTTTTCTGCCTGTGCCGTTTCGCGTAGTTCTTTTATTAATTGTTGATGTTGTTTGTGCAGATCACGCATGACCGGAATCTGCGCATAATTCAAGCTAAACAATTGGTCTTTTTGCGCACTAGTTAGATTCAATTCGCGTAAATAGCGAGCTTTGCCTTCATGCATGTCGTAATGCAACTTGTCTCCACGTTCGCAGCGTAGTTCTTTGTCACCATCATGTTCTGCGTGAGCAAGACTTGCAGCAGGCAATGAGACTGCTAAAAATGATGCAAGCAAAGTTTTTTTAATTGAAAGCTTTTGTTTAGTTCTAAATGGGGTGTACATGGTTAATCCTTTGTATTATTAACTTTGTATGATTAAAGTTGCTTAAAGTGTACAAGCTGTGATCAAGTCACGGTTCATACTTGCTTAAGACGACATCATTGTGCGTTCAGGCAATGTTAAAGGATGTTAAGTGCATGTAAATCTGAGTAAAGTCTGCAATCTAGGATTGTGGCATATGTAATGGCTAGTTATGATGACTATCAATAATAGCTAACGTTTAGATTGATTTTAAATGGATAAAGTTAAATTATTTAGGGTAGATATGGCATATGCAAACAGTATTGCTGATTGATGACGATGTTGAACTTGTTGAAATGCTCAAAGAGTATATTGAACAAGAGAATTTTGATGTGCAAGTGGCACACGATGGATTGGCTGGCGCGCAAATGCTATTAGAGCAAACATTTGATATTGTGGTGTTAGATGTAATGATGCCCAAACTGAACGGTATAGAAACGCTAAAAGCCATACGTCAGCGTAGCAATGTGCCAGTAATTATGCTCACCGCTAAAGGCGACAATACCGATCGTATCGTTGGCTTAGAGCTCGGTGCAGATGATTACGTGCCAAAACCAAGTAGTCCACGTGAATTGGTAGCGCGTATTCGAGCGATATTAAGACGAGTACAGCCTATAGAAACCAGTAACGTCAGCGTTAAAATTACAGTCGGTGCGCTCTGCATTTGGCCTGCACAGCGACTTGTTGAGTGGGATGAGCAGTCAGTGGTACTCACTAGTACTGAATATAGTTTATTAGAAATTCTAGCTAAAAATGCAGGGCAAATCGTTTCTAAGCAGGACTTATCGCAACAGGCGTTAGGGCGCCCGTTAGCTAGATTCGACCGTAGCATAGACGTACATATGAGTAGTATACGCCACAAACTTGGCCTACTGACTGATGGGCGACACTGTATACAAACGGTATTTCGTTCAGGTTATCAACTGCTTAAAAGTTAATGCTGCAAACGCACACAAATTAAGGATAGTAAATGGGCCGTTTGTACTGGAAGTTTTTTATTTTTTTCTTTTTAGCGCAACTAACTTCAGTGATTGGCGTGGGCATAGCCGTATCTATTATGCATGAGCGAGAGGAGGTTCAGCGTGAGCATGAAGTTCAAATGCAAACACAGGGTAAAGCTTTTTCGCAACTTGCGCTTTCAAAACCCTTTAAACCAAAACATAAGCGTTGGTTCCCGCTGATGCCTATATTGGTCGGCGCATTTGCTAGTTTCATTTTTGCCGCAATTTTAGCCTGGTATTTTTCAAAACCAATTAAGCAGTTACGACAAGCATTCGCCAGTGCTGCTAATGGTAATCTAAACGTGAGAGTTGGTGAATTCATGGGGTCGCGTAGAGATGAATTAGTTGATTTAGGCAACGCTTTCGATGTGATGGCAGTAAGGCTAAGTGCCTTACTTCAAAGCCAAACACGCTTATTACATCAAGTGTCACACGAGTTGCGCTCACCGTTAGCACGTTTGCAAATAGCCGTAGGTTTAGCACGGCAACAGCCAGATAAACTAGAGTCCTCACTTACGCGTATAGAACGTGAATCGATACGCATGGATGATTTAGTCGGTGAGTTACTCGCGCTTTCTCGCTTAGAGTCAGGTGTAATTAAGTTAGATAAAGAGCGCGTCAATCTAAACGAATTACTCACTACCATTATAGAAGATGCACGTTTTGAAGGTGAAGTTAGAAAAATTACGATTGATTATATGCCGCAGGCAGAAAAGTCTGAGATGTTACTTAGTTTACTCGGGCAACCAGATTTACTTCATAGAGCCATCGATAATGTAGTGCGCAATGCACTAAAATACAGCGCTAGCCAATCGCGCGTTTCAATTATAGCTTGTGTTGAAAATGAGCTCATCAAAATTGAAGTAAACGATCAAGGCGCAGGTGTTCCGGAAAGTGAACTAGACATCATATTTCAAGCATTTTTTAGAGGCAGTAACACCAGTCAAACAGATGGGCACGGTGTAGGTTTAGCTATCGCCAAGCAGATTATAGAAGCGCATGACGGTACAATTACCGCAAGCAATGTTAGCACTGGTGGTTTAAGTGTGGTAATTAACTTACCAATTACTTAGGCCTTAATGTTAGTTGACTTATTAGATATTAGTTATAGTAAACCAATAATAAGCTAGTAAATCTCTAGATCGTGAGCAGAAACTACTTTTCCTTGATACTCTTGGTTAATCTCATGTACCAACCCCTCTTCGGTATCCATAGCACCACCAAAGAACATTTGGTGATAGAGAATAAGTAGCTTAGGATTGGCTTTTTTCGCTATTCCTGCTAACTCGTGTGTAGACGTATGAAAACTTAAAACGTATTTTCGCCAATCTTGGTTGCTCGCATCAAAGCCGACCTTTGAGTAGACTTCATGAATAAGTACATCGCAGCCGTTACAGTTATCAATCACACTCTGGCTCGGCGAGGTATCACCTGAAATGACGATTGTTCGGTCGGGGGTTTCAAAACGATAGCCAAAAGCATGTAACCATGGACCATGTTTAACGAGAAAGGCCTTGACCGTGATATTCTGATCTTTATAAATAATACCGGGTTTAATCTCATGGACATTCGCTTTGTCTCCAGTGGCATTAGCATGCTCTAGTCCATTTATGCGAATATCGGTGTCTTCGTGATATGCGAGTAAGATGTGGTCTGTCATTTCCTGAATTCCAGTCGGCCCATATACCTCAAGTGGTTCTTTTCTCCCTAGTACCCATGGAGAGAAAATCAGGTCGGGATATCCCAGTGTGTGATCAGAGTGTAGATGTGTAACGAACAATGTTTTCAGATTCCTGACTTTTAATTCGGTCACACCCAAGCGCTCAGCCGCAGCAGCACGCCTTACTACCCCTGGCCCACAGTCGATAATATAAGAGGCTCCATTTACTACAATTGCCACAGAAGGTCCCATCCGATCTGGATTAGCACTAGGGTTACCAGTGCCTAGGAATACTATCTGGGTTTTTGTAGAAGGCTTAGTTAAAGGCTGTGAGTAAGATGTAGCGCTTAACATAGTTAATGCTAAAAAGAGGGAGAGCAGATATATCACGCGTGGACTGGTTATTTTTAAATACATTGTCTAACCTTTCTGTATACAAGTTTTTTGGAGCACATTAGCTACCTAATATTTGATGCATAAATCGTGCTAACGACTTTTAAAACACTGATTCCTACGGCGATAACCTATTTAAATTTTTCTATTTGTCTGCCTTTATACAGTTTAACTTCATGTTGAAGGGCGACTCGGGTGGATTCTAACTTTAATTTAGATGCTCCTGCAATGCTAGTTAATAGCATTCTAACGTAGAGTCAATCATTTGATGTTCGAGTCTAGCTGTAGAGAGTATAACCTCATCACTCTCAAGTATAGAGTCACGTCAGTGAGTTTTTGCACTATCTTATCACCTCAATGTGGCTCGTCTATTAAATACAAAAAGCGCTATACCCCCTAGAACAGTAGCTGATGCCAAGGCGAACCTGAACGTCACTGATTCGTTTAGAAATAACACTCCACCTAAAGTGGCAAGAATTGGGACACTTAGCTGAACTGTAGCAGCCATTGTGGCTGGCAACGCCGGCAAAGTAGCATACCACAAGGCATAGCCCATGCCTGAAGCCAAAGCGCCCGATGCTACAGCATAATAAAAGCCGGCAGAACTCATATGCTCTCCTTCGCCTAACGCCGCGTACAAAATAATCGCAAGCGGTATGGTACGGATAAAATTTCCTGCAGTAGCGATGATTGGCTCATTTACGCTCCTGCCGAGCAGAGAATATACTCCCCAAGAAACTCCTGATCCCAACATAAGTAAGGCGCTGAGTAATGGCGGAGACTTAATGCCCGGTAGCATAAGCCACACAAGCCCGCTTGCTGCTGTTGTAGCTCCAACCATCTGACAAGTATTGAGACGCTCTCCAGTTCTTAATCCGTAGATAATCATTGTGACTTGAACTGCACCAAACAATAGCAATGCCCCAGTTGCAGCACTCAAATTGATGTATGCATATGAGAAGCCTGCGGCATAGCCAAATAATGCAGTGGCCGATAACCAGTTTCCGCCAATATTGTAGGTGCGGAACTTGGTCAATAGAATAAGGCTAAGCACAAAGGCACCAGAAACTATTCGAACTAGAGTAAAAGCTGAAGCGCCTATGTGACCTGATGCCAGAGCTGCACGACAAAGTAACGAATTAGCCGCGAATGCTAACATGGTCATTATTGTAAGCAGTACCAGTCGTGTTGGAGATGACTTTGCTACCCTGAAGCCGGTCGTAGACATTGCTTTAATTTACCTAACGCCGAATTCAACGGCAATTTTTAAGTTATGGTTTTATAAAATACTTTACGCAGCAAAACCATAAAGCCACGACTTAAAACTATCCGACGTAGGTTGTAACTGCTAGAGATACTTTAATTAGGTATATAACCTTAAATATTTAAATATTTTTTTCGACTATCAATGTCGGTATATTATCTAATGAGTACTGATTTTTTTGTTTCCAATACTCAGCTAGTCCGATCTGACCCTTTGCAATTGCCCAATCTTTAAGCTGCTCTCTTTCACCAACATACTCATAAAATGGCACAGACATGCCGCAAGAGCTTTGAACCATTTCTATTTCAAGAGCAAATATCTGTCTGGTGCCAGGCAATGCGGGAAATAGGGAAGCGTACTCACTCCATTCATTACTATTTTGATGTATGGCTTTAGCTTGACCATAAATTCTAAGAATTAACGGCTTCCCTTCGAATGCAATGAACATAATCGTCATACGTGAGTTTAGTTCAACATGCGCTGCGGTTTCATTTCCACTACCAGTTACATTTAACCAAGCAACTTTATTTTGTCCTAAAATTCTAAATGAGTCTTGTCCTTTAGGCGATATATTTACTTTACTATCTTGAGTAGCGGTGCCTACAAAGTACAACTTTTGATTCCCAATGAAATCAATATGTGATTGATTGAGTTCTTTAAATTGTTGTCCCACGATTTCCTCCTCTATTGCTTAGCGTCAAGATTAAGTGGCGCTAGATGTTAGCGCAACGTCCTGCTTGAATGTTGGACTAGGGCGAGCGTCACAACAAAACACAAAACCCATGGTTTAGAAGCGAATAAGCTGCATAAATAAACTACGGTATGACGCAAACGGATTGCAATTTAAAAAGACTAAACCAGCTAAGCAAAATAAGGCTAAAAACGAAACCTAACAAAGCCTGCTCTACCTGTATTCATACCCTTAGAGGCTAACAAGAGGGCGCACCGCACTTTATAATCAGTTGCTGTCAAACTGGGCATTGTACTACTCCAGAAAATAGACTGTCTACATACGCAAAGTATTACCACTTATACCAGCCAACCTTAAGCGTATACATTATTTAGAGTTGCTTAAAAAAGAATATCCAAGTAGCAAAGCTTTTACCGTCAATTAACCGTAAGCTAAAATTTTTCTTATTTAGCCCTCAAGAAAAACGTTTTTTAAGCGATATACATTTATGAGTGTCGCCGTGTGTGGTGTTGTATCGAGATTTTCGTAGGCTCGAACTACCTATACTCATGTGCGCTTTTAGTTAAATAGTGATAGCTATACTGAAACTAACAGGTAATTATCAATTTGTTTACTCAATTAACACAGTGTTAACTAGTGAATAATATAGATACCTAAGTAGTGAAAATTGAATGCATTAATTAACGGTAATGATTTGAAAGCCTTTAAATGAAAACGAATAACTTAACTACTGCGGTAAAGAATAAATTGCCATTGATTAACGCAACCACAATTACTTGGATGTTACTGAGTTGTTGGTTGCTTTATAGCGCACTTATGTTGTGGCATTTTAAAGAGTTGGCCAATTTTAATGCGGTCATGTGTAGCGGTATTCGCTAATTTGACTGAACTTAAAAATTTTGAACTATATTAAACAAATTAGGTGATCATATGCAAACCATATTAAACAACCAAGTTGACTCGCAAGCCATTAAGGCTGATCGCCTGATGGCTTGGATGCTCGTCATATTATTAATTAGCAGCATAGGCATTGCCGTCTATAACGGAACTTGGATTGAGGCGCTGTCAGTGGGCATTCCAGCCGTTGTACTGCCGTGGTTACTCATACGCATTAAACCGGGAAGCTTACAGTCGCGCACTAGTGTGGCTATAGCTTTTATGGTATTTACTGCGCTAGCTATTCAGCAAACGCATGGTCTACAAGAAGCGCATTTTACTTTTTTTATTCTACTAGCATTTTTACTTTACTACCGTGATTGGAGGCCAATTGTAGTAGCCACCTTGGCAATAGGTGTGCATCATGTGGCTTTCAATTTTTTACAAGCAGGTAATACCGGTATTTATATTTTTGCTGCAGGTGCCAGTTTGCAAACATTAATTACTCACGCACTTGCCGCTATATTTGAGGCTTCAGTGTTAGGGTTAATGGCTATTGATTTGCGTAAAGAGGCCAATATGATAGGCGGAGAGCCACAAGTAGTAGTCGATATAGCTCGCCGTGTTGCTAGTGGCGATTTAACTGTGCAAATTCAAACGCAACAGGGTGATACAACAAGCGTTAATGCCGTGCTTAAATCTGTGGTAGAAAATTTATCAACGCTGATTAGCAATATGCAGCACATGAGTACAGAGCATGATAAAGGCAATATAGATGTGGTGGTGGATGCAGACCTATTTAGTGGTTCGTTTAAAGAAGTGGCGCATGGCGTTAACAACATGGTAACTGGACATATTCAGTTAAATAACAAAGCGATGAGTGTGGTAAAAGCCTTCGGTGAAGGTAACTTTGATGCACCGCTTGAGCAGTTTCCAGGCAAAAAAGCGTTTATCAATACAACTGTTGAGCAAGTGCGTAGCAATATCAAAACCTTTATTGCCGATATGCAAAATATGTCAGAGCACCATGACTTAGGTGATGTGGATGTGGTGATGGATGCAAGCAAATTTGAAGGTGCTTATGCCCAAATGGCAAATGGCGTCAATGGTATGGTAGGTGCTCATGTGCATGAAAAAGAGCAAATTATCAGCATGATGCGTGCGCTTGGCGATGGTGATTTTAATGTGCAACTGCCACAATATCCTGGTAAAAAAGCTGAAATTAACAAAGGTTTAGAGCGTTTAAATGGCAAGTTACAAGGTATTTTAGCTTCAGTTAAGTATGTGACTGCCGAGCATGAAAAAGGCAATATTGATATGTCTTTACATGCCGACATGTTTAAAGGCGGCTTTAGTGAGATGGCGAACTCAGTTAACAATATTGTTGCTGGGCAAATTGAGCTGACAGAAAAAGCGTTAGCTTGTGTTAAAGAGTTTGGTCAGGGCAATTTTGATGCTCCACTTGAGACTTTCCCAGGTAAAAAATCATTTGTAAATGAAGCAATTGAGCAAGTGCGTGGTAATTTAAAAGCTCTTAATGCCGACGTTCAAATGTTAGCAACAGCGGCTAACGAAGGTCGCGTATCAGTACGAGCAGATGCAAACGCACATCAAGGAGACTTCCGCAAGATAGTAGAAGGCGTGAATGACACACTT
>Ga0208626_1000153_pt1 | contig 29492 bp, 25 predicted proteins | sample LakWasMet10_HOW4_2_FD_183860 | JGI IMG/M metagenome (GOLD analysis project Ga0208626, IMG submission 183860) | Freshwater sediment methanotrophic microbial communities from Lake Washington under simulated oxygen tension - Sediment Metagenome... | ecosystem: Environmental > Aquatic > Freshwater >... | reverse complement strand
GCCGCGGCGATTTCGAAGGCGCGTTTGACGTGATACTGGCCGTGCACATCGGCAAAATCGAGATCATCGCTAGGCCGCTCGGGCGCGCTGCACTCAAATTCGGCCGCGATCGATTTCTGCCCGGCCAGATGCGCGCACACCTCGAGCAAATGCACGGCCGGAATGATTTCGATACCCTTGACCAGCGCCGCCTCGGCGGTGTTGTCTCTGGGCAGGATCAGCTTGCGCTGGTTATTGCGCGCCTGAATCGCAACCGGCAACACGCCATTGACCGGCCGCAGTTCCCCGCCGAGCGAAAGCTCGCCGATGCATTCGAACTCCAAAAGCTTGGCGCCCGGAATTTGACCGGAAGCCGCCAGAATGCCGAGCGCGATCGCAAGATCGAAGCGCCCGCCTTCCTTAGTCCAAAATATCTTGATAATTGAGAATGAATATGATGATATTTGAGAATGGAAAAAAATTCGCCTCATCCCATTGTCACCGACGCATATTTCGAACCTTGGCTAAATCAGCTAATTTGGGGGAGCAATATGCCGGCTAGAAAAATACGACCGAGCCGCTACAGCGTGACCGGCTATGTTTCTTCTACAAAAAGCGCCCGCGCTCAAGATGCAGAATCATCCTTAGAGCATGATTTTCTGGCATTGTTAGAGTATGACCGTCGAGTTGAGCGTTTTCTAGCCCAACCTTTTACCATTACATGGCGAGATGCAGCCGGAAAAAAACGGCGGTACACGCCAGATGTGATTGTTAAATACTCCTATTCTGCGATGGAGGAAGATCCCTGCCTCCGCACAACCATCTTCGAAGTAAAACCCAAGGATATTCTAAAAGAAGAGTGGTCAGAACTGAAACCCAAGTTTCGCGCCGCAATCGGATGGGCCAAAGAGTTTGGATGCCGATTTCATCTGGTAACGGATAAAGAAATTCGCACGCCTTACCTTAAAAATGTCCGGTTTTTATTGGATTACCGTTCAAAAAATCTCCGCGACAAAACCGAGCTGATCGCCGCTAGGCAACATCTAATTCTTAGGACAATTACAGAGCTTAAAACGACAACCCCACAGAAACTGTTAGCGGCGATGACCAGCGACTTTCAACAGCAGGCGGAATTGATCCCCTGGATTTGGAATTTGCTCAACCAGGAATTCATTGGCACGGATCTATCGAAACCGCTCACGATGGTTTCCCCCATTTGGCCGACTGAAAAAATCAAAATTGTTTTGGGTAATTCCAGATGAAAGCAACAACTCTTGACGTAGGACCCGGCGCGATTGTTCGTATCAACGACAAAATCGTTTTCGTCACAAAATTTTTTGACGCAGATAGCCTCATCGTCAAAGATATTGACTCCGGACAAGAGAACACAATCAAACTGAGCCAAATTTCGGAAAGCTTTGCTAAAGAATTCGATCCTGTCCAGATTGACCTCAACGCCATCGACTCAGAGGCTTGGGATGAGGCGATTGAACGCTATAAAGCGTTACGCCCTTTGGTTGGAAAACAAAAAAGAGTAAGGAATGATTTAAAAAATGCCGCCGACATTCTTTTAGTTTCGGTAGCAACGGCATACCGATACCTGGATCGAATCGAGCGCTATGGAACCATTACGTGCCTACTGCGTAAAACCCGTTCGGATAGAGGCAATAAAAAACTGGCTCCAGAAATAGAAAAAATTCTGAAAGAAGTCATTACGTCCGAATACTTGACCTCGCTGAAACGAAGTCCTACTAAAACATTAACGGAAGTAGAACGTCGTTGTCGGAATGCGAATTTGTCCGCTCCTTGCAAAGCGACATTATTGAGGCGTATTAATGATATATTGCCCGAAGAACGCGAAAGAATGCGTAATGGCCGCAATGCTGCATTAGATCATCGGGCGATACGCGGTTCTCTGCCAGGGGTTGATCGGTTGCATGCCATCTGGCAAATCGACCATACCAAAGTTGACATTATTTTGGTAGATGAAAAAGACCGTATTCCAATTGGCCGACCATGGATTACGGTAGCCATTGATGTTTTTTCCCGAATGGTGGTCGGGTGGTATATTTCGTTCGATCCGCCGGGTGCATTAGCTACAGGAATTTGCATTTCGAATGCCATTCTTCCGAAAGACGCCTGGCTTGCCAAACGGGGTGTGGATTATCCATGGCCTTGCCAGGGGAAACCGCGTATTATTCAATCTGACAATGCCAAAGAATTCCGGGGCAACATGCTGAAAATGGCTTGTAATGAACACGATTTCGATATGACCTTTCGGAAGGTCAAAAAGCCGAATTACGGTGCCCATATTGAAAGGTTGTTAGGCACACTGCTCACAGAAATTCATTCACTAGATGGGACCACTTTTTCCAATCCTCAACAAAAAGGTGAATACGATCCCGAGGAAAGCGCAACCATGACGCTTGATGAGTTCGAGCATTGGTTGACAAATCTAATTCTCGGCATTTACCACCATCGAAAACACGCCGCTTTGGATTGCCCGCCAATTAAACGCTACCGGGATGGGATCGTTGGGGATGAGAATAGACCAGGCGTGGGAATGTTACCGATCGCAGCGGATCCAGAGAAGCTCAGGATCGATTTCCTCCCATACGAGAAACGCACAATTCAACCGTATGGCGTGATACTGGACTATATTCAGTATCATGACCCGGTACTTGATAAGTGGATTGGCGCATTAGATCCTGACACCCGCAAGTTGAAACGTAAATTTATTTTTCGACGGGATCCTCGAAATATCAGCACCTTAATATTCTGGGACCCAGACGCTCGACGCTATTACAGTATCCCTTATCGCGATGCCCGCCGCCCAGCAATTAGTCTTTGGGAGCTCCGCGCTATCCAACAGTATCTGTCTGAAAAAGGGAAAACTGATATTGATGAGGACATGATTTTTTCCGCGTTGAACGAAATGAGGCAAATTGAGGAAAAATCCCGTGAGCTCACGAGAAAACAACGCATGGACCAAGAACGTCGCCGTCGACATCGAAAAATTGCACCTCCGTTGGAATCTCAAAGACCGCTTGCATCAACAGAACCACTAACAGAAGATCCAAAAGCCGAAAAACCCACTAAGCATTCGCGTGGAAAATTAAATTTTTCCCAACTCACGCCGTTTGATGAAATAGAACCTATGTAGGGACAGCTATTAATGGCATTGAATCACGATTTTGCGTCTGATATGTTAAAAACAGTCTCCGAAGAGAATCGGTCACGAATCCATCAGATGCAATCCAATTCCTGGATTGGTTATTCAAAGGCCATATCCATTCGCAATCAGATGCAGAATTTACTCACGCATCCACGAACACATCGAATGCCAAACTTAGCATTAATTGCCGAAACGAACAATGGCAAAACGATGCTGTTGAAAAATTTTTGCAAGCAGAATAATCCTCCTGTCGATCCCAATGCAGAGAAGACCGTGCTTCCTGTATTAATGATCCAAACACCGCCTTCAGCCGACGAAGGCCGACTTTATTACACTATTCTTGACCGGTTATGTGCAGCCGGATCGGCCAGGGAGCCGGAAGACTCAAAGCTCAGGCGAATAACTATTATCCTCCGGCATTTAGAAACGAAGATACTGGTCTTGGACGATTTCTTCAATATCGGCAGCAGTTCACCCAGCCGACGCCGTAAATTCCTGAATGCGCTACGCAATTTAAGTATCGCGCTGGAAATGCCCATCATCATTTCCGGAACCCCGGAAACGCTGAATATTTTGTCAATCGACCCATCAATCGCCAATCGGTTCAAACCGTTGCATCTACCTAAATGGTCGGAAGAACGTCTGGAAGATTTTGCTCGTTTTGTGCTGTCAGTCGAAAAAACACTTTTGCTCGAAAAGCCCTGCCAGCTTTGTGACGAGGAGGGATTGCTAAGACTGCTAACTTTTAGTGAAGGTTTGATCGGAGAGGTAGTTGCCATCATGCGGTTACTTACCGAATGGGCGATACGCAGTGGCATCGAATCCATCAGCAGCGATATAATCACCCGCGATAATTTAAAAGCGCTGGGCTGGGTGATGCCTTCTGACCGCTCGAGGCACTACGGATAATGGTTTAGTATAAAATTAAACGGGATAAACTCTCGCCTTGGCTATGCTATCTGATCGGCATGACCAAGAGAAATAACCACGCAAAGATTTTACCCGAAGAGCCTTCGATGTGTTCCAGCAGGCTATTGGCGAAGCGGAACCGGAAAAGGAGTTGACCGGCAAGAAAGCCGATAGTCAGAAAGGCGTGGGCTGAAAGGTTCACGCCGGAAGAGCGGTCAGAAATTGCTAAGAAAGCAGCTACTAAGGTTAAATGATCAAAAAATTAAGAAGAAAATTCAAATTCTATCTCACTTTGCCCGCCAAACCTATCGACAATCTTCTGTTCGTATTCCTCTTTTGATCTAGATGATTCAGACATTTCTAAGACTCTCCCAATCTGCATACGAAGTGCTCTAGCTCCAATATCATTCAAAAATTGAAACAATTTTTTCTGTCTGTCGCCATCTTTCGCTTTGCAAGCTCTTATTAGCTGTAAAATTTTTCCATTGCTTTTCGCAAGAGGGTAATAAATATGGCTTATGGTTAAATGTTTGAATGCCCAAGGCTTTCCCCGCAACGGAACCGGAATTTTATATAGTCTATGCCATTGCATGTAAAGTTCGTTTGGGAACTCTTGTTCATATTTTTTAGCCTCTTCTTGGATATAGGCTTTAAAAGCAGCAATCACCTCTTCTGTTGCAGGATTGTATCCTGCTAACGCATATACAAGCCCTCGAATACCTGCTTTTGCGGAAGCAGTAGTTATTAATCTAGCTTGTTTAACTAAGTTTTGACGGCTTTTCAGTTTTCCATCTTCGTCAGCCTTAAGGATCGACTGACACACATCAATTAGAATTGATACGTCATATCCATGTATTTTGGGTGCCAACTGAGAGTTCTCGCCCGCCTTTATGCCTTGAAAAATAAGTGGATTTTCGAGTTTTTCCGCAAGTTCTCGCCCAATATATTCAGATATTACCTTACCCTTTATAAATGTTGAAAATCTGCTTCCTCCTTCTGTGTACCCAAGCGCCGCGCCCATTCCCCTTTGGCTAATTACTGCCGTTTTATTGCGGTCATTAAGAACATAACACTCAACATTGATTCCAAATTCTTCTTGAAAATTTCCCTTGTGGGTTGCCTGCGGCATTTTATTACCCCATCTGGCTTCTGCCGCCTTTACAGCAATTTCTTTCCTTTTTTCAGGCGCTAATGATTTTGCTCTTGCTAATCCACCCTTAGCTTTGCCTTTTACTTCGCCATTCATTGCAAGCACTCTATCAAAGTTAATATGCTTGCATTTTATCCATTAAAATGGATAAAATGCAAGCATTAATTTGTGTAACTCATGCTTACAAATAGTGGATGCGACATGAACAAGAGGTGGCTCCAAACCTTTGAAGGGGTCAGCTCACGAAACGGAAAATATCGTACGCTAAGCCTCGCGAGGCTCCCGTAGAGGCCGAAATCTGCCCTGTTCGACATGTTTGTTCTGCCGCCAAATGTAGTCGCCCGTCAGGTTGATGTGCTCCCAGCCCAACGGTGAGAGATGCGGTAGCAGCGCCTCATCAATGTCCTTGCCCGAGGCGCGCAGCGCCTGGATTGAGCGCTCCAGATAGACCGTGTTCCATAAGATGATAGCCGTCACTACCAAATTGAGGCCGCTAGCACGGTAACGCTGGTTCTCGAAACTGCGGTCGCGGATTTCGCCAAGTCGGTTCAGGAACACGGCGCGGGCCAGTGCGTTCTTGGCTTCTCCTTTGTTCAAGCCGATCTGTACGCGGCGGCGCAGCTCGACGTTCTGCATCCAGTCGAGCGCGAACAGTGTGCGTTCAATACGCCCAACTCGCGCAAGGCCACCGCCAGGCCGTTTTGACGCGGGTAGCTGCCGAGCTTGCGGAGCATCAACGAGGCCGTTACCGTGCCCTGCTTGATTGATTGATGCGGCCAATCGCAGAATCTCGTCCCAATGGGCGCGGATGTGCTTCACGTTGATGCCGCCACTGATCATTAAACCCTGGGCGATGCTCGCCGCCCTCACTCTGTTTATCCGAGGCGACTTCTTCCCAAGGCAGGCAGGAGACGCCGTTCAGATCGAGGACGGTCCGCGCGGCGACGACCGTGAACTGTTCTTGAATCCGGTCCGGCGATCGACAGGCCAACTCCCACACGGCTCGAATCACGAGCTGGTTCAGTTTGGTCGCGGCGCGGCTGCCGATGCCCCACACCTTATCGACTGACACGATCCGCATCAATTTTTCCCTGTGTACCGGGTCGGCCAAGTCCAAGACGCCACCGGTTCGCTTCCACTGCTTCGTTGCGAAATTCGCCAGCTTAGCCAAGGTTTTGTCTATCAAGTTTTAATTTATATAACAATGCTTTGTGAAATTGAAGTAAATAAAAAATTGACACGTTATTAATTCAACTCTAACATCTTAGCTTAATGTTATTTGAGTTAAGGCGCCGTCCAACATGAAGACGAATTACCTTTCCCCTAGCTTAGGCACTAATCCCCTAGCTTCCATCCTTTTCCTGATAATCGTCTTCATAACGGCATGTGCCACGACTGAGCCGAAGCGCTCAGCTACCCACGCGGGTAGTAAAGTACAAACCGGGGCAGAAGAGGCGATGATAAACGCAGAACTTCTCGCCCAGTCCGGACTTCCGGAAGCCCCGATGCAGGTCGGAGGAAACCCAAGCGCTGAAGATTATCTATCTTTTTCGACCGCGTTAAGACAGTTTGCGGAGCGTCGGGATAAAGATGATATTCATGTATTAACCGATTATCTTAAGGCCCATCCCCAAAGCCCCTGGCGCGTGGCGTTGCTGACCAATCTGGGCCTGATCCATTACAACGCAGCGCGTTTTTCCCTAGCGCTTGACGCCTTTGCCGCCGCTTGGCATGAAGGTGAACATATCCAGGGTGCCGGCGCCGATAAAGCGTTGGTCGATCGCGCCCTGGGAGAACTGATGCGCATGCATGCGCGCCTCGGCCATAAGGAGGATCTGCGGCGATTGCTGGCCGATATCAAGGACAGGTCGCTGACCGGCGCTGCCACCGAACTGGTTGCCGGCGCCCGAGAAGGGCTGTGGACGATGGAAAACGAACCGGGCGTGGCGTATTTGTGCGGTCCCAAGGCTTTAGAAAGCATCATTGACCGTTTTGAACCGGCAGGGGTGAAACGCCCTGTGATTGTGACTGCGCGTTCCGGAGTGCACGGCTATTCACTCAACCAGATGGCGGCGCTCGCCAAAAAAGCGCAATTGCCCTACAGCATGGTAAGGCGCAAACCGGGAACTGAATTCGTTTTCCCTTCCGTCGTACACTGGAAGTCCAATCATTATGCCGCGCTGCTCGAAGAGCAGGAAGGGCGCGTCCACATTAAAGATCCTACCTTTGGCGGCGACTTATGGGTGACTCGTCAATCGCTGGAGCAGGAAGCTTCCGGCTACATGTTGATTCCGGACGGCAAACGCCCCAAAGGTTATCAATCGGTTACCGTCGCCGAGGCAAATCATGTGTACGGACGGGGCTTTACCGGCAGCAATGATCCCGACCGCTACCGTCCGGAGGACGACAAAGCCAAAGGCGATTGCGATAGCAAAGGGATGTGTCGATACAACTTTCATACGATGTTGGTCAGCCTCAATCTCAACGATACGCCGGTAGGCTACCAACCCCCGGTAGGGCCGCCCGTTCGCTTTACGATCACCTACAATCAGCGTGAGGCCAACCAACCGGCCAATTTTACCTATTCCAATCTTGGCCCCAAATGGACTTTCAACTGGCTGACTTATTTGATGGATGATCCTGCCAATCAAGCCGCAAACATTAGCCGCTATGTTGCCGGCGGTGGGATGGAGCTTCATACCGGTTACAATGCCGCCACTAAATCCTTCCAGCCGCAAGTCAGCTCGCAAGCTGTGCTGGTACGCGCGCCGACTTCTCTCGACCCGTTGCGTTACGAGTTACGCTGGCCCGACGGCAGCATCGACGTTTACAGCAAGTCCGATGGCAGCACGGTGTATCCCCGCAAGATTTTCCTGATCAAAAAAATCGATCCGCAAGGCAATTCCGTATCCCTGGCTTACGACACCAAGCGCCGCATCACCAAAATTACCGATGCCATCGGCCAGGTTACCAAGGTGGCTTATGAAGATCCCGCCGATGTCTATAAAGTTACCCGCGTGACCGACCCGTTCGGCCGGTCGGCCACATTTACTTATGCTGGCGGCCTGTTAATCGCCAGCACTGACGTGATCAATCTGCAATCCCAATTCAGCTACGGGGCTAACCAATTCATCAATACCTTGACTACGCCTTACGGGGCGACAACCTTCGCGTATGGTGAAAACGGCAGCACGCGTTGGCTGGAAGCCACCGATCCGCAAGGCGACAAGGAGCGGCTGGAATACCGTCATGATGCTCCGGGGATACCCTATAGCGAACCGGTCGTGCCGCAAGGGCTGTCGCCGATTTTCAATGCTTACATTAATGCCCGTAACAGTTTTTACTGGGACAAACACGCGATGAAAACCGCGCCTGGCGATTACACAAAAGCTCGCCTGACGCACTGGCTGCACGGCGTCAATACCTCCGTTTCAGCGGGTGTCAAAGAAAGCGATAAACAGCCTTTGGAGAACCGTGTCTGGTACAGCTATCCCAGCCAGACGTGGGGCGGCGGTGTTGCGGCGGGAATGATCGAAAAGCCCCGACAGATTGCCCGGGTGCTCGATGACGGCTCGACACAGCTTTATCAATACGAATACAACGCGTTGGGTAAAGTACTTAAAGAGATCGATCCTGTCGGCCGAGAAACGGTTTATGAGTATGCCGCCAATAATATCGATCTCCTGCGCGTCAAGCAAAAAAATGCGATTACATACGATGTACTGGCCGAATTTACGTACAACGCCAAACACCGTCCGTTGACCTATAAAGATGCGAATGGGTCTGTAGCAACGTTCACCTGGAACGCTGATGGACAACTGCGCACCATCACCAATGCCCTTAATCAAAAAATCACTTATAACTATAACCTCAATGGTTATCTAACCAGTATTCTTAATCCCTTCGCACGCACCCAGGCCAGTTTCACCTATGACGACTTCAAACGCCTTGCCACTTTTACGGACGAAAGCGCCTATAAGCTGTCCTATAGCTATGACGATCTGGACCGTTTGACGAAGATCACCTACCCTGACACAACAACCCGCCTGCTGACCTACGATAAGTTGGACTTGGCGAGCGTCACCGATCGTCTGAATCGCACTACCACGTACCATTACAACCGAGTCCGGCAACTGGAACAAATCACCGATGCCTTGCAGCACATCACAACGTTTACCTGGTGCGGCTGCGGGAGCCTAGCAAGCATCACGGATGCCCTCAACCAAGTCACGACATTTGAATACGATGTGCAAGGCCGTCTGATCTCGAAGCGTTACGACGACGGCCAAGGCCTGGATTACTTCCATCAAAACACCACCAGCCTTCTTAAAAGCCGAATCGATGGCCTGAACCAGGAAACCCAATATACTTATGATAAAGATAATGCCCTGTTAGACATCGTTTATCTCAACGCCCTCAATCCTACCCCAGCAAGGCATTTCAGCTATGACCGCTATTATCCTCGGTTAACAGCTTTTGATCATGGACAAGGTCAAACCGTTCTGACTTACCGGAATTCGGGTCCCACAGGGGCTGGGAAAATCAGCAGTGAATCCGCACCCGACGGGTATATGATTTCCTACAGTTATGATGCGCTGAATCGCCCATTAACTACCGGTTTTACCGCCCCCGGCGGAAGCGGTAACAATAATAGTACCCTGAGCTATGATGCGTTGGGACGGGTAATTTCCGATAGCACCGCTGTGGGTGATTTTTCCTATGGGTATTACAGTGACTCGCCGCGTCTTTCTGCCAAGTTTTACCCTAACCATTGGCGCCAAGACAGGGAATATTATGGAGTTTTGGATGATTTGAGGGTGAAATACACTTTAGATTACAACACGGATTATTCTGAATTTTCCGAGAATACCTATTTTTACGATAACGAAGGCCAAATGACTGGCTGGTTTCGATCCGTTCCAGGCATGGTCGCCGTTAGGGAGTTTTTTAAATACGACGCGATGGGGCAGTTGAAGCAAGTCACGGGGGGAACTCAGGGTTATGCGTATGCCTATGACGACGCCGGCAACCGTACCCAAGAAACCGTCGGCAGCCAAACCACCAACGCAGTCTTCAACAATTTGAACCAACTCTCCACCAACGATGGAGGCGACAGTTACCTTTACGATCAGGAAGGCAATCAAACCCTGCGTCAAAGCGCTACGCTCGGTAACCGCCGATACCTCTGGGATGCCGAAAACCGGCTCATCGCCATTGAAGACCCGAGCAATCAAACCACGCGCAGTGATTTCGATTACGATGCCTTAGGCAGACGCATCGGCATACGCGATAAAGTCAACGGCGTATTGACGCAAGATGTGCGCCTCCTCTACTGCGGAAGTACCTTGTGCGGCAAAAAAGATAACCTGACCGGTAGTCTGACGCGTTATTATAGCGACGGAGAAAGCCGGGACGGCGTCGGACGTTATTATCACCGCGATTATTTGGGGTCGGTGCGGATGATAACCGATGAGCTTGCTAATCTTAAAGCCAGCTATTTCTTTGACTCTTACGGCCGTCGAACTGTCCTCTCCGGTTCCTCGGCCGACAGTGACTTCGGTTACACCGGCCATTTTAGGCATCGAGCCAGCGGTCTTCTCTTGGCCCCATACCGGGTTTATGATGTTAATATGGGCAGGTGGCTGAGCCGCGATCCGATTGGGGAGCAGGGTGGAATCAATCTTTATGGATATGTTGGGAATAATCCGGTCAATTTCATTGATTTTTTAGGGTTGGCCATAGGCGATTATCCCCCCCCACCTCCAGGATACAATCCTGATACATGGTCAATTGGACAATGGGATAATGGTAAATGGGTATTAGGTGATCCAGACGGAGGAAATTGGACGATTCACCCAGAAGATAAAGGACATTGGCGACATTGGGATAAAGCAGATCCTAATGGAAAGGATCAAGGTCAATGGCCACCCAATTCTAAAAAACCTTGGCCTGGCCAGAAAAAACCTAAGCCAGATCAATGTCCTGTGGATCCAAACGGGGATGCTGATCCTTGGGAACCACCATTAACGGATTCTGGTGATAATAAATCAGCAGATCCTGGTGTACCTTTTATGCCTTTTCCAGAATGGATGCCAAATTTTACTCCAATTCGAATTCCAGTCCCTGTTATGCCTTTGTTTGTACCTTAAATTATATGGATAAATACCCGGTTATTAACGAAAAAATAAAACTACTTCGGCTGCAATTAAATCTTAGCGAATCAGAGGTTGCACGGCGTATTCGTCAATCAATTTATGAATATGGAGATATCGAAAGCCATCCTAGTGAAATATTTTCTGTGGTACCCATCTATCATATAAAAAAATTATGTACAGTATTACAAACTGATATTTTTAAACTTTTTGATATCTCGTGTGCATTCTGTGAAGAGAATACTACTCAGCATGAGGATTACTTTTTACGGAGAGATTTATTAATTCATAAAAGGCGGAATGAATTAGGGATAACTTCTGAAGAACTAGGGGATAAAATAGGCTTTTATGAAAATGAAATAATATTGGTTGAAACCTATACGGCACATCTTGAATCTTGGGTATTAGAGAATATTAGCGAGTTAGCTAATCAACTAAAAATACCTCTTCAAATTTTGCTTGATATTGAGTGCAAAAACTGTAATAAAAATACAGAGCTAGCCCGGCAGATACCGTCTTGAAAGTCAACCCGGCGAAGCATAATCGACTTGATAGCGCTGGCGGGTTTTGAGGCCCCCAAAGCACAAGTGCACGAGTTTGCGCATTGCCGCTCCGAATGCGGACATTTTGGTTTTACCCCGAGCTTGCAACCGGTAATAAGCGCCCCTCAAAAAGTCAGCTTGTATAAGCTGCTGAACCCTTCTGCTCCGTTTTATCGTCCTTCTGGACATTCAAAAGTAGCAGGTATTCCACTTAACCGGCTGTTCAATTTTTCGGTATCACCTCTCTCGAATCGAATACAATTCAAACTGAACTACTACTGCATTACGGATAGACTTTATGAGTAGCCAACTCTGGTTCTACCGGACAAAACCCCAGGAAGATGAATTATTTTCTTCATGGCTGGTTCGACTTGCATCAGGCTTGGCCATCAGGCTCCAGACATTCAGCACTCAAGTACTTGGCGTCCACCCAGGCTTCTGGACTGGCGATGTGGATAAGCGGCCAAATTTAGGCACGCTGGCACGTCTCAGAGAAGGTACCGCGGTCCCCCTGGAACGAGCACGAGCTACAGGACTGGCCGCATTCGAAGGGCACTTGTGGGAAACTTTTTACGCTGTTGGGCCTGTTGCTTGGCTGATGCCTATTGGGCGTAACGGCCGGCGCCACCAAAAACATGGGCTACAGTATTGCAGGCAATGTCTTTCGACTGATTCTCATCCTTATTTTCGAAGAAAGTGGCGGCTGGCTTTCAACTTTGCTTGTGATTTTCATGACATATTTTTGGAAGATGCCTGCCCAAATTGTCAAAGTCCAGTTGAGTTCCACACCGGTGACTATGGGCAACGCCTGCTTACATTTGAATGCCCCATTACCCGCTGCGGCACTTGCAGGGAGGATTTTCGTGAATGGCGCCCGAACGTTGACCGTAAAGCGCCCTACCATTTGGTTCAGTTTCAAAGGGCTTTGAATAACGCGTTATATAATGGGTTTCACAATCACTTGCCAGGTGCACAAGCTTATTCGCATTTGATGTTTACGGGGCTACATCACTTAACGCAATTACTGTGTTCCTCGGGACGATTCAGCCGCGTTAGGGATTGGCTAACCTCTGGAAGTGAAATCAATACCGATAATGTGAATGTTTCAAATATGACGGGGTTAAAATTCGAAATATTGCGCGTTAGTGAACGAGCCTTCATTCTCGATTTAGCCTTTCGATTGATACAGGACTGGCCTCATACCTTCGTCGAAGCATGTTTCCGAAGCCGGGTTTCTAGCTCGTATATTTTGAGCTATGATGGGCCATTGCCGCATTGGTTTTCTTATCCGGTGGAATGGTATTTGGATGATCGAGATTATGCGCCATCTTCTGAAGAACGGTCGGCAGTTGAAAGCTATTTGCTAAAAAACAAGCTGCCAATAACTCGCAATAATGTAAATCGCTGGCTCGGAGTCTCATCTGTAGACAAATCAGTTAAAGGAGTGAACAAAAAGAGAGAGCGATGGAATCCCCGAGGCCCAACAGAAAAAAAGCACTAAAAAATGCTCAATATGGGTTGAACAGTGCCTGGGACGACCTAGCGTCCATTATGCTATCATCTAACGACAAAAACCATTATTGAGAGGCGCCGTGAAATTCATCAAACCCATCCTCTTTATTCTTCTGCTGCAAGTCTCACTGACCGCTGCCGCGCACCGCTCGGGCTGCCATCGCTGGCACAGCTGCCCTTCCGACCGGGGAACGTATACCTGCGGCGATACCGGCCATTGTTCTGAGTGTCCCGATAACGAATTCTGCCAAGACGGTTCACCCCATTCAGGCGGTGCGGCACAACTGAAGTCAGAGTCGGTCAATTCTTCAGATCGGCTAATCTCTGAAGCCGCGCGGTCGCCTTCCCCGTCCATCGAGCCTAAACAACAACTGGCACCGTTAGCAGCCGATGTAGAAAAGCAAACTCGGCAAGGCAATATCCTTCAACTCGACTATGAAGGCTTCACGGTCTGGGTGGATTGTGCCAAGCGGGGACCGACCAAGTTCCGGTATATGGCCCAACATGATGGGGGCAACGCGAAACGCTACACTAAATTCATGCTGGATTCGAAAGTGCCGACAGAATGTCAGCAAACCTCATCAAAGGCGTACGGGCATGGCTATGACCGAGGCCATCAAGTGCCGGCCAATCATCTAGATGTGCAAAACGGCGTGCAAAACTTTCCAGGGTCCTGGGGAAAAGAGCGTTGAAAAGTTTCCACCCCAGGTTGTTCAATGTCCGGTTTTTAGCCGGAGAATCCTGGAGTGTTACCAATGGACGTTATTGCCGAAATCAGACGGCGTCATCTTATCGAGAAAGAGACGATCAGTTCTCTGGCTATCGCCTTTAAGCTATCCCGCCCCACCATCCGCAAACATCTGAAGACGGTCGAAGCGCCGGCTTATCAGCGTAAAAATCAGCCTCATCCCATGTTGGGTTCGTTCCGTGAGCAATTACATGCCTGGCTGGAGCAGGAAGCGGATTTGCCGCGTAAACAAAGACGCACTGCGCAACGGCTGTATGAGTGCTTGCAAGTCGAGGGTTACCGTGGCGGTTATACGGCGGTGCAGCGTTACGTAAAGGGTTGGAAGAAGAAACGATCCACGAGCCCTGCCATCAAGCAGGCTTTTATCCCGTTAGCGTTTCCGCCGGGTGAGACCTGCCAGTTCGACTGGAGTCATGAAACGGTTGAACTTGGCGGCGTGGTGCAGTCCATTAAGGTCGCCCACTTTCGCTTAACCTACAGCCGTCAGATGTTTGTGATCGCCTATCCGCGGGAAACTCAGGAAATGGTGCTGGACGCGCATAGCCAAGCCTTCGCTTACTTTGGCGGCGTCCCTAAACGCATGGTGTACGACAACCTGAAAACGGTGGTCGATACGATCTTTTCCGGCAAGGAACGGCGGTTTAATCGACGTTTTATGGCCCTGGCCAACCACTATCTGTTTGAGCCGGTGGCCTGTACGCCGGAGTCCGGTTGGGAAAAAGGCCAGGTGGAAAATCAGGTGGGTAATATTCGGGAGTGGCTGTTCACCCCGATGGCGAAATTTGCAGATTTTGCCGCTCTTAACGGATGGCTGGCGAAGCGCTGCCGGGAATTGGCGGGCCGTCCCCATCCAGAACAAACCTCGCGCAGCATCGCCGACTGTTTTGCCGAAGAACAGCTTTTGTTAATGCCGGTCAAGGCGACCTTCGACGGTTATGTGGAAGAGATGAAACGCGTTTCGCAGTTGTGTCTGATCCGCATCGATCGCAACCGTTACAGTGTGCCGGCGCAATGGGCCAATAGCGTGGTGTCAGTACGTTTAACCGCTGATCGCATCTGTATCGTCGCCGACGGGGCCGTCATTGCCGAACATAGTCGCCGCTTTGGCCGTGACCATTTGATCTGCGATCCTTGGCACTATCTGCCGGTGCTGGAGAAAAAGCCAGGCGCGCTCAGGCATGGTGCGCCCTTTCAGGCCTGGGACTTGCCGGTTCCGATCAAGGTGGTGCGGGATCGCATTCTTAAGCAGGAGCAGGGAGATCGCGCCTTTGTCGATCTGCTGCTGATGGCGAAAGACCTGGGAGATAACGGACTGGATGCCTTGGAAGTGGCTTGCGACTTGACCTTACAGACCGGCGTCATCAGCGCCGCTATCGTCCTGAATGAAATGCGCCGTTTAACCGAAGCCGCCAAGCCTAAAGCACTGGATGAGACACCCGCATCGACACCCACACTGACCTTGGAGCCTGTGGCCGATTGCAGCCGTTACGATAGCTTACGGAGTACTCGCCATGTCCATTGATCGCATCGCGCAACTGAAAAACCTGCACTTGTACGGCATGGCAGCGGCCTGGAGCGAGTGGCAAGCGGAATACGCGCTACAGCAAAAACCGGTCATGCCGGAAGTCTGGCTGGATCGCCTGATTGAAGCCGAACAGGTAGACCGTCAAGCCCGCAGCCTAAGTTATCAGCTCAAGGCGGCGCGTTTTCCGATACACCGTGATTTGGTAAGTTTTGATTGGCAGGAAACACCGTTACTGCGTAACAGAATTGAGCAACTGGCGACTGCCGCCTTTATGGATCAAGCCTACAACTTAATCCTGGTCGGCGGCACCGGAACCGGTAAAACTCATCTGGCAACCGCCTTGGCAGTTGCCGCGATACATCAAGGTAAACGGGTGCGCTTTTACAACGCGGTCGATCTGGTCAATCAACTGGATAAGGAAAAGCAGCAAGGAAAAGCCGGTAACCTCGCCAAGCAACTGACGCTGATGGATGCCGTCATCCTGGATGAATTGGGGTACTTGCCGTTCCCTGCGTCCGGCGGAGCTTTGCTATTCCACCTCATCAGCCATTTATATGAAAAAACCTCGCTGATCATTACCACCAATCTCAACTTCGCTGAATGGGTACAGGTTTTTGGCGATGCCAAGATGACTACGGCGCTGTTGGATCGTGTGACTCATCACTGCGATATTTTGGAAACGGGTAACGATTCCTATCGGTTTAAGCAGCGGAAAAAGGCGACAGAGAACCAATAACCCTACAACTTAACTGGAAACTATTCGACGCTCTTTACTGGAAACTTTTCAACGCCGTTTGACAATCTAGATGCCTCTGCCGTAGCGATCAAGCAGACCAATTACATGACCAATATTCTGCCGCAGACCTCACAAATGAACCGCGGCGCCTGGCTGGAAACGGAAGAGATCGTCGAGTGCTACCGGGATATCGATGAGCTTTTGGTGCTGGGTGGCGTCATCTGGGGCCATAACCCGGCCGATGATTATTTCCTGAAATCACACAGTATCGAAACCCCGGACGCGTTCTGGAAGGTGATTATCCGCGGCACCGGTCAGGATGAACGGGCGATTGCCTGGATTGTGCCGAATACGGCCGAGGCCACTCGAAAGAGCCTGGACCGTTATCTGGTCAGCATTGACGAGCTGGAGCGGATCATCGGCGAGAAGATCCCGGTGGCCGACTACGTGAAGCACGACAAACCCTCCGCTTCCTGGATAATTCCGATGGGATGCAACAAGAGTTGATTCGAGCTGATTCTTCATTCATTAATAGACGGTTACCTCTTAGTTTACAGAGCTTATAAACTAGATTATAGTGAAATTGTACCGCCTCTTTGCGATACATCAGTTAGAGAAAACCGCGGGTGAACCGAAAAGCTCGCTCGCTTTTTTGACTCTTCTGATAAAAATATGACTTCTGGGATGAATTCTACCGGATCTACGATGCCCGAACCGAAGCAGAAGCCCGGCTATACAGCCCCGCTATCGGAACGGCCCTACAGCAAGATATGTTCGGCATATGTTTGACATCTGCTGTGATGAAAACGGCATCGAACATCGCCTGACAAAACCTAAGCATCCTTGGACCAACGGACAGGTCGAGCGCATAAACCGGACGCTCAAGGAAGCAACCGTCAAGCGCTATCATTACGACTCCCATGGGCAACTCAAACAACACCTGCTGGCCTTTGTGATGGCTTACAGCTTCGCTAGACGATTAAAAATCCTGCGCGGACTCACTCCCTACGAATTCATCTGCTCTATCTGGACAAAAGAACCGGATCGCTAACATTGACCCAGTCCAGCACATCGTGGGGCTAAACATCTAGCCTCCACTTGACATCATCGTCAAAATTGACGATGATTATTCCATGAAGTATCCAGGCGGAAAAGGCAAGTGCTACCAACGGCTAATTAATCTAATGCCAGCTCACACAACCTATATTGAATCTCACTTAGGAGGTGGGGCTGTGCTAAGGAACAAGCAGGCTGCACAGATCAACATCGGCATTGATGCAGATGAGAAGGTAATTGCTACTTGGCAGCAACGATATCCGAACTATTGCACTCTTGTACATGGCGATGCCGTCTCTTTCCTTGAGCAGTATGATTACCAAGGAGGAGAATTAATCTATGCTGACCCCCCGTATTTGCCCGATTCCCGAAGAAATTCGAAAATTTATCGGCATGAGTATTCGCACAAGGATCACAGCCGGCTGCTGGACGTTTTGATCGATTTGCCTTGCATGGTAATGCTTTCGGGTTACGACAACTCGATGTATGAGCTGCGCCTAGGGAATTGGCGCAAAGCAACGTTTTTGTCGAAGACTCATGTGGACGTACGTACAGAGTGTGTCTGGATGAATTTTCCTCCCCCAACCAGGCTTCATGACACTTCATATTTAGGGGAGACGTATCGAGATCGGCAGACGAACAAGCGCCGCCATCAGCGTTTGTTTGATCGGTTTGACCGTATGGAACCCGTCGAGCGAGAGTACGTTTTACGTGCACTCAATGCCCAGTACTTAACTGAGTCGAGATCCTCATGAGACAGTCTGCTGCTGTTTTTACGGGGGCCGCCGTTGTACAAATCGAACTTCCATCATCCGACACCTTCGTGCTGCCTGGCATTCCGTGGGGGCCAATTGAAGCGTTTCCTACTCCAGCATATTGGACTTACCAAGTCATGGCACGCCGTATCACAGGGATGCCTCCACGGCACCGACTCGGAAGTTCGCTTGCCGAAGAGGTTGGCGCCTGTCTCTTGGGCGGACACGGAATTCCGGCCAGTATTGGTCTCGCCGCGTTTCGAAGACTCCAATCACTTGGGATGTTCGCCAATGCTCCAACTGAATCAGATATATTTGATGTACTTTCCCAGCCGCTTGAAGTTGATGGTCGTCAGATTCGATACCGTTTTGCAAAACAGAAAGCACGCTATTTGAGTGCGGCATTATCCTGTTTGTCTACAGAAACTCCACCATTAGACAGTGGAAAGGCATTACGACAGTGGCTCATCCAATTGCCTGGTATTGGATTCAAAACGGCGTCGTGGATCGCACGTAACTGGTTAGACGCGGACGATGTCGCAATATTGGATATTCATGTTCTGCGTGCGGGGGCGCTTGCGAAATTCTTTGATGAAAACCTGACGGTAGAGAGAAACTATTTAGAGCTAGAGGAACAGTTTATACGTTTTGCTCAGGCTATCGGCGCGCGCGCTTCGGAGCTGGATGCAATTATTTGGTTTGAAATGATGTCCGCTCCCCGCACCGTTACTCAATTGATGGGAGGGAGTTTAGCCGGCGTTCGTCCTCGATCGTTGTCTGACGTTCTCGTGGCTGGTTCATCAAGAGGACGGAGTCGTTCCAACTAAAGCGCCGCCGACACCAAACAAACCAGGTTGTTCGAGTAATTGGCTCACCCAAGGTTCGCCGGTTACCCCCAAAGGACAAAAACTGAGATCAAGAGCTTCTGCAACGATGGCTAGTATCCCAAGGATCACGCCGGCATCTCTCCATACTATGCTTGCAGAGGCTTCGTATTTTGCCGCCGTCATGCCTGGTTCCGCCGCAAGGAGGAACAATGTCGCTGATGGTGCAGGTACTATGTTCTGCATCGAACTCTTCACTTTTGTTGCATCTATTTTACTGGGCGTTTCGTGTAATGCATGTTCCCTAGGGTCGTAACGGTACCAACAGTTTTCTTGGGGTAGCAGCACAAGAAGGTGGACGGGATGAATCGCGCCGCCTGATGGACATGGGCGCCGCGACAAAGGAAATCCTAAGTGGTCGCTGCCTAATTCTTGAGTATGGCAAGATATCCAAAGTAAAGAACCGAGCGAATCCATACTAATATTAGAAAACTGGCGTCGCGTGCGACGACGAAGTAGTATATTGATTACAGATTCTTGCCTTTCCTCGGCAGTAATCGTGAGGGGCAATTGAATTACGTTTCCCTTAGGCCAAGTGATAGGCGTATAGCAATTGGGCACTAGGCGGGGAAAAGGATTACCCAAGTCTATCCATTCCGCCATCAAGCTCATAAAGCACCTCAAAATACTTATTACATCCTCGACAATTTGCGCACACAACGTTTGCTTTATGACAACTGTGTGCCCAACCTAGGATATTTTTAGGAACGTCTGCGTGTCGAATCAGTTCAGGAGTAGTCATATCGATAGCAGGAGCACTAACTGTCATGCCTCCTTCTTGGAGAGAGAGTAAGGCGTTCATGCTTTCCAGAAATTGGATAGTGCCATCTTGGTGGGACTTATCGGATTTTACAGAACCAATCCAAATCGCCTTGACGCCCAAGGGTAGGGCCTTCATGGCGGCAAAGGTTAACAACATTTGATTCCGATAGGGCCACCAATCGCTGGCAGGAGCATATTCATCTGGAGGTGAACCAGCCATATCTCCCGAGCCCAGAGACCTGCAATCGACACGGATAACATGATGCTTAATGCCTAAATTCTCACAGATTACCTTTGACGCAGTTATCTCTGCCTCCGCGGCGAGCTGCCCATAATCAATAGTAATACAGTGATCAGGGCGTTTCCACCACGCAACAGCCAGTGAATCCATTCCACCCGATAATAATAAAGCAGTCCTCATAAACTACACGCAGTCCAAACCGTATGGTAGATAGCACTAACATAGTCATCGCACATAAGGCATGACGAACCTTGCATCATTTTTTTGTTTTCCTGGGACTCGTTCTCACAATAAACGATCACAGGTTTAACTTTGGCTCGCGCGTATCCAATTTCATAAATTGTGCCTGAGTCCATGCCGTCACCAATGGCAAAAATGATGTCCGCTTTCTCAATGCCCGCTAAGTCAAGTATCACTACGTCCTCAGCACTACCGCATCCCACATCATGATACGGTGAGAATACTTCAAGCCCCAAGTCCATTAGGTCTTTACGCGCTTGCTCAACGATCCAAAGCTGGGCCAGCGTAAAGAAAGGACCTGCCAAATAGACGACTGGACGATGCCCAATTCTGAATGTATCGGAAGGAACAATTGCTTCTGGTATGAACGATTCTAATAGTCCAGGGGTGGCAAAGCCTCTGCTTTGGCAATAGTATGCCGTCGCTCGTGAGGCAAGGTCCGCACTTTCGGCGGCCGATTTCCCTTCCTCCAGCCATCGCAATGCAAAATGTGCAGCAAAGTTATCCCCGGAACCTATCTTCCATACGGATCGTGATCGATAGGCTGGGACTAAATCAGTTGACTTACCATCATGAACCAACGCACCCAGTGGACCGCATTTAATGACTACAACTTGAGCATGACCATCAAGAACCAAAGTTTTGGCGATTGATTCAGCTGATGAGCTTGCGCTACCACTCAATAACCAAGCCTCACGATGATTAAGAATCAGAGCAAGTTCGTCTGCTGTAGACCCATTTTGATGAAAAGGCTCAGGCTTTGCTGGGCTCTGCGGGTCGTAAACAACTTTTTTACCGTGAACGACTGTGGAGCCTTCCAGCATACCGAAGCGCAGAACCTGATCTGCTTGTACGTGAAGTGTAGATTGACGGTCACCAACGCCATAAGTGTGTGGAGTCGCCAAACCGTGGACGTAATCAAAAATAATGGATTCTGGAATAATTTCCCCAGAGAACTTAAATCCTTCAATGGCTGCTCGAGAAGTTAATACCAGCTCAGTGATGGAATCGTAATAGGTATTTAGTTCGACAAAGACACCCATTGCCGCCATGGCAGATGCCGCTCTTCCTGCAGATCCGTAAACCTCTTGCCACGCTGGTCGCATGCAGCGCTCACGATACACACCACCGGCTACCGCGATTGTGTATGTACTATCTATTGTTGAATTCATTGGGCGCTAACGCGGACGCGGATTTGACCGTCGTTTTTCTCGGTGACTTTCGCTGTGTACCGAGTGCCACCAGCCAAACATTCAAGCAGTCGTCGTATTTTTGGGGAAGCCAACCCACCCGCTACCTCACCATTGAGTAACGCAACTACCACGGTAGTGGTTCCAATTGTTTGTGTCGAAATATCCAGCAGCTCACCAACTGAGATGTTTGAAATAACATCGGGTTTGGGGGAGCTAAGCTGTGTGTCAATTACTAATGTCTCGCAGCTGTCTTGGCTTTCCCAAAAGCCGCTTCCACCACCACTTCCACTTGATCCTGTCATCTATTGTCCTCTTAATCGGCTAAAAATCGTAAATGGTTCTGTATATTTGGATTTATGTTTTGGCGTTACAGAATGCTTCTTGGCTTTGCGCATGCTGGAGATAAGAGTAAGCGGACATAGAAGCTATTAGTTGAATGTCAATTTCGTATCTATACGCACTGAGTCGCAAAAAGCGCTCATAAATATAGGGTAATAATGCCAAAATTGCCATAGCGCATTTATTAGCCCCCAAATATTGGTCAGTCGCATAATACGTTCCGGTTAACATCTTTGCCAAAGCCAAAGCCCTGCTGCGCAAGGCGGCGGAGCGGACCGTCGATAAACTTTGGCAGACCCTGGGCACATTATTTGATAAGATTCAGTCCGAGGAATGCCAACACTATTTCAAAAAATGCAGGCTATGCTTCTAACTAATAAAGAAATGCTCTAGGGTTTAGGATCGTTAACCATATATTGGCCTCGCGTCAAAGATTCTTACGAGAAAGCGCTCTGCAGATTCTCCATTTACTGTCTTTAACGTATGATGGAGCCGTGCCCACTCCAATTCAAAGTTAGGTGCACTATCCAGTCTGGCGCATTCCGCCCTCGCGCAATCCATAAGCATATGAGCTAAAAATTTAGGCGGTATTTTCGTTTCTTCAGAATTCCAGATGACAAGAGTTGAAGCTTCTACAGGCCTACGTTGCTGAAGCTCAACTAAGTAGCGTATGCTATTATAATAATGTATCTCCGCAATGAGCGCCATTCTTCTTGTTTCTTTGTTTTTATCAATATACAACCAAGCTTTTTGTTTTCCATCCATTTCACAAGGATATACATTAAACTGAACACCATGCGCCGTAGCAGTTGAGTCCAAAACAGTTATAAATTCAGCACCGGCATACATATCTTCGTCGAATAATTTAAGTAACCGTAGTACTATTAAATAATCAGCTTGCCCGACGCTCAGATCGACCGCGTCGGTTTGCTCCTTTTCTTGTTCTGGGGCCTTTTCCATGCCTTCAATAATGGTAATTCCTACTTTATCCCACGAGGATTTTCCATTGATGACAGATCCCTTGAAGGCCTCCTCTGCAATTGCTCGCCAATCGGTTAATTCTGCCCTCGTTTCCGCATCCTCTTGAGGCATTTTTTCTGCTGGTACTGCTCCGAGCTCAGGAAATCGTTCAAATATTTCCTCTTCACGAAGCCTAGAGGGGACATTATGAATCGAGGGTGGTGTATCTGCTAATTTTGTTGGTGTTTGCTCATGATGATCGGGAATGTCAGTTAATCCAGCCCCCCAATTAGTCACTGGACGCTCTTCTCGGCGATCTGGATCATATCTTCCGTCATTGTCCCTGTCCCACTTCAATTCCGTAAATCCCGGCCTCCAACTGCATTGCAGCAACCTGGAGACCAAAACCCGGTTATTGTAAGGACCACCCATGCGACGCCCGAGAAACCTCATGGAAACAGTATCCTCGAATGGGGGCAATGCTCGGATTATTCTTCCGTTTATGGAAGGACCTATTGCAGCCGCATAAAGGAAAATTTCCTGTGCTTGTTTGAGCGCATATTGACTGAATGCAAAACGAGCCAAAAAACGTGCGTCGGCATCCAGCATTCGCTTCCTGAGCCAAATTATGGCTTTTCCCTCATCAGCAATCCCTGTTTTATGGGGATTCCAAAGGTTAGTACCAGGGTCCAGAAAGTCGCCCCGTAACAGCGCTTTGGCTAAAACATCAGACGTCGCATAAAAAAACCTGAAAACTTCGGTGGCGGGGATGACAGTCTCGTAGGGATCATTCTCACTACCGATTGCAACAAATAATCCATGCATTTCGGGGTCTGAGAGTTGTCCCTCCCATTTCTTCCGTACAGGGATAACATGATACCCCTGTTCATCCAGTTGAAAGCGCTCGATGACCCTGATGTTTTGTTTAGAACAATCCAGATTCCGCGTCAATATTTCTTCAATTAGTAATCGGTTAATTTTGTGAGAGACGAGCCTGCCGTCATGCAGTACAGCGTTGATATGGAGCCGGGGCAACTCGCCGACAGGTAAGAGCATGGATCGAAGGGGACCAATAATTTTTCCGCATTCAGGTGGAAAATCAACCGTGTTAGACAAGAGCGCGAGATTTGTCCGGATACGCAAATCCGGCTTCCCAAGTAAAGGATTATCGAACAATTTTCCAAAGCTGGTAATCCGCCAAAATCCTGGCAGCAAAAGGCTTTCGTGCTGAATGTCCGTTCCAGTCATGTCTCTTTATTCTCAAATTGCACGATACATTCTCAAATATCGTTAGTCATTCTCAAATAGCAAGATATTTTGGACTTAGGCAGATCGGCCGGCGCCAGATTGACCGTGATGCGCTGAGCCGGAAACTCGAATCGCGAGTTCTGAATCGCGCCGCGCACCCTGTCCTTGCTTTCCTTGACCGCCGCTTCCGGCAACCCGACGATATTCAACGCCGGCAGGCCGTTCGCGACATCGACCTCGACCATCACCAGCGGCGCTTCGATGCCGGTGCGCCCGCGGCTGTAAACGACCGCCAGAGCCATCGCGCCGACGCCTACGCGCTTACAACTCTTCCTTGGACAGCACCTGCTGTTCGAGCGCGGCGACGCGTTTTTCCAAGGCTTCGAGGTTCGCGCGGGTTTTCGCCAGCACCAGCTTTTGCACTTCAAATTCTTCGCGGGTGACCAGATCCAGCTTGCTCAAAGCGCCTTGCAGCACCGCGTGAAAGTTCTTTTCGAGGTCTTCTTTAATATGATTCAGACCGGGTGGAATGGTATTGGCCAGCTTGCTGGCAATTTCATCGATTGACTTTGCATCAAAAAACATCGGTAAACTCCGTAGGAATATCGCCGCAGCGAAAGGGGCGGCTGAAAACCGCCGAGGATGAGAACGGGGAGGCTCAGGCCGCCCCGCCCTGCCCTATCGTGAAGCTAACCGGGCGCGGCCCGGAAAGCCGAACAAACAAAACTGCATAACCCCCGCGCTCCGGTTGAGCGCCATGTTAGGCTTACTGTTTGTTTTTCTTATTAACCTCCAACTGGCATTTGGCACAAATGCCGTTATGATAATCTTTTTTTGTGCTGTTGTGATAGAACTCAGATAACGGTTTTTCTTTACCGCAGTGACCACATACTTTTTTAAGTTCGGCTGGCATGGATGACTCCTTTTATGTCTTTAAAATTAACCGAAGATCGAAGAAAAAATAGATGCCAGCTTATCTTGGGCTTCTCTTCTCAAGTTGTGCATTTCATTTGTAATGCATGGTTTGCACATTCCTACAAAGCGCTGTCCTTCCGGTTTAGAAGCGCTCCTCAAGACTGGTCTTTCGTTTCCACACTGTTTACAGATTGGCATAGTTTCTCCTTCTGTGATGGGCCAAAATTGGCGTCAGCCCGATGCGCCTAAATTTAAGTATAGACGCAGGTTTAGACAATAAAATCCGGCAATCAGCCGCCGAACGCCTTTTTGAAAAACTCCGGCTGCGCCAATGCGGCCTTGTGCATGTCGACATTGTAAAAAGTCGTATCGAAAGGCTTATTCGCCGAGTCCTGTTCGCGGAACTGCTTCAGGCTGCTCTTGCCCGCGATCGTCGCGCTCCACCAGCCGGACGGATAGATGCATTGCGGGAAGAACAGGGTCTGCAAATGGGCAAAGCCTGCAGACTGCATCGCGCCGCGCATTTCGCCGATCAGCTTCATGTAAAACAGCGCCGATTCGCTTTGCTGCACGACCATGCCGTTTTCGGACAAACAGTTGAAGCAGTCTCGGTAAAACGCCTCGCTGAACAGGCCTTCGGCAGGGCCCGCCGGGTCGGTGCTGTCGACGATGATGATGTCGACCGAATTCGGCTCGGCGTCCTTGACCCATTTAATGCCGTCGATGAACTTCAAATCCGCACGCGGATCGTTGTTCGACTCGCAGAGCTCCGGAAAATAAATTTCGGCCAGGCGGGTGACGCGCTCGTCGATGTCGATCTGTACCGCCTTTTCGACCGACGGATGTTTCAAGACTTCCCTCAGCGTGCCGCAGTCGCCGCCGCCGATGATCCAGACCCGTTTCGGATCGGGATGGGTATAGAGCGCCGGATGGCTGATCATCTCATGATAAAAAAAGTTGTCGCGCGTCGACACCATCGTGCAGCCGTCGATCACCATCAGGTTGCCGAAACTTTCGGTCTCAAAGATTTCCAAATATTGAAATGGCGACTGCTCTTCGTGCAGCTTTTTCTTGATTTTCAGCGAAAAGGCCGAGGCGACGCCGGGCGCTTCTTCGGTAAACCATTCGTTGGGATTGATCATTTGCGTTCCTGTAAGAATAAACGGGTAAAATAGCACGCATTATATATTAGAATTCCGCACATACGTCATCTTGGAGATCAACTTTGAATTCGACTGCTTACCCACACTGGACCCTCCGCGATTCCGCGGAAACCTATGCGATCGACAGCTGGGGAGACGGTTATTTTACGATCAACGCGGCGGGGCATGTCAGCGTGAAGCCGAGTTCCGACCAGAACGTGGAACTGGATTTATACGAAATCGCCCACTCGCTGCATGAAAAAAACCTGTCGCTCCCGGTACTGGTGCGCTTCACCGATATTTTGAAGGACAAGGTCAACCGGCTGAACCGGGCGTTCGAGAAAGCCTGCGCGAAATACGACTATCAGGGCCGTTACACGCCGGTGTATCCGATCAAGGTCAATCAGCAGCGCCAGGTCGTCGAAGGCATCCTGAAGGCCGATCACATCGGCCTCGAAGCGGGCAGCAAGCCGGAGCTGCTCGCGATCATGGCCTTGTCGAATCAAAAAGTGGTGGTCTGCAACGGCTACAAGGACAGAGCCTACATCCGCCTCGCGCTGATCGGCCAGAAAATGGGCCTCGATCTATATCTGGTGATCGAAAAGCCGATCGAACTGGAATTGATCATCGAAGAATCGCGCAAGCTGAACATTAAGCCGAATATCGGCGTGCGCATCAGATTATCGAGCATCAGCGCCGGCAAATGGCAAAACAGCGGCGGCGAAAAGTCCAAATTCGGCCTGCACGCGCACGAACTTCTGCAACTGGTCAAAGGACTGAAACAGGCCGATCTGCTCGATTCGCTGAAACTGATGCATTTTCACATGGGTTCGCAGATCGCGAACATTCACGACATCAAGGTCGCGTTGAAGGAAGCCGGCCAGTTTTATGTCGAACTGCGCCGCCTCGGCGCGCCGATCCGCATCGTCGATGCGGGCGGCGGCCTCGGCGTCGATTATGACGGCAGCCGCTCGCGGCGCGAATCGTCGATGAATTACAGCGTCGATGAATACGCGCAGAACATCGTGCGCAGCTTCTCCGAGATTTGCGCGGAAAAACAGGCGCCAGAGCCTGACATCATCACCGAGTCGGGACGCGCGATCACCGCACATCATGCGGTGCTGATCACCAATGTGACCGACATCGAATCGGCCTATCGGGACGGCGAGCCGCCGGCCCTGGCGGAACGCATCAATCCGGTCGAACTGTATCATGACGCACAGTTCGAGCTCGCGGAGGCGCGTGCGCGCTTTGCCCAGGACAAATTGGATATTGAAGGCCTCGCCCAGGCCGAAAACGCCTATGCGCTGCTGTGCCGGCAATTGCAGCACCGGCTGAATCCGATCATTCAGAGCGAAGAAGCGATTTTGCAGGAATTGAACGAAAAACTGGCCGACAAGGTGTTCTGCAATTTTTCGCTGTTTCAGTCGATGCCGGACATCTGGGGCATCGACCAGATCTTCCCGATCATGCCGATCCATAGGCTCGACGAAGCGCCGACCCGGCGCGCGGTATTGCAGGATCTGACCTGCGATTCGGACGGCCGCATCGACCAATATATCGACGGCCAGAACATCGAAAAAACGCTGCCGGTGCATCGAATCGACAGCCGCGAGCCTTATCTGATCGGCTTCTTCATGGTCGGCGCCTATCAGGAAATCCTCGGCGACATGCACAACCTGTTCGGCGATACCCATTCGATCAATATCGAACTGGACGAACACGGCTATCATTTTTTCGATTTGCAGGAAGGCGAGCATGTGTCCGACCTGCTCGATTACGTGCATATCAGCCCCGAGGAATTAAAAGCGGCCTACCGCGATAAACTGGCCGCCAGCGGGCTCGGCGTAGAGGAACGGCGCGCCTACGAACAGGAACTCAACGCCGGTTTGACCTCCTATACTTATCTGGAGAAAGCATGAAAGCCGGCATGATCGGGCTCGGCGGCATGGGAGTCGGCATGGCCCGGAATCTGGCCAAGGCCGGGGTTTTGGAGGGTGTTTACAACCGCACCGCGGCGACCGCGCAAGCGCTGGCGGAAGATCTTCAGGTCACCGCATTTAGGAGCATTGCCGACCTGGCCGCAGCGGTCGATGTGGTCTTGCTCTGCGTCTCCGCCGACCGGGATGTGCTTGCCGTTGTGGAATCGATACTGGAAACAGTCAGGCCCGGAACGATCGTGGTCGATATGTCGACCGTCAGTAGCGCAACCGCCTTGGAGGCCGCCCGCAAACTGGCCGAGCAGCAGGCGTTCTTTCTCGATGCGCCGGTATCGGGCGGCGTCGAAGGCGCGAAGAACGGCACGCTGGCAATGATGGTCGGCGGCGATAATGTTGTTTTCGAACGTGCGAAACCGACGCTCGCGGCGATGGCGACGCGGATCTTATACATGGGCCCGACCGGTGCCGGACAGGCGACCAAGGCGGTCAACCAGATCATGTGCGCGGGTATCAACGAAGCGGTCACCGAAGCCCTGGCCTTCGCCGAAGCGCAGAATCTGCCGATGGACAAGGTGATCGAGGTGATCGGGGGCGGCGCGGCCGGCAACTGGTTTCTGGATAAGCGCGGCCTCTCGATGACCCAGGGCATTTTCAAACCGGGCTTCAGGCTCGCCCTGCATCACAAGGATCTGAAGATCTGCCAGGCGATGGCGGCCGAAGTCGGCGTCGAAATTCCGCTCAGCGATATGTCGGTCAGGGATTATGAACGGCTGATGGCCGAGGGCTACGGGGATGAGGATATTTCGGCGATGTATCGCCTGAAAAAAAATGATCGCCGTTGAATGCCCATCGACTCCTGTCAAATCGATCGATAGAATACGCCGCAGAGAGACCGGATAAATGAACCGTTAAGGATTCGTGTGCGAATTTTTTTTATCATTCGCCAGAGTCAAGCAGGATGCGCGTTTAAGGCCTATTCTTATACATTAGCCCGTCATGTTCTCTGGGTGCCGGAATCCACGATGGACAGCGCCGCGTTACCGAGAACAAGAAGCTCGCAGTCCCTTGGCCCTGTAAGCAAGCTTCCAGGCGGATATAACGGCAGTTGTGTATAGCGCTATGCTTGTAAGGCCGAATGCGTGTTTTTCTTGCATCGATCACACAGTTTGAAACGAGTCCATTATGTTTGACGACGATGATAATATTTTTCTAGACACCCAAAGCTCTTTACTGAAAATTCAGGCGAGCGACCTGCGGGTGGGAATGTATGTATCAAAGCTCGATCGGCCGTGGCTGGACACGCCTTTTTTGTTTCAAGGCTTCGAGTTAAAAAACCAGGCCGACATCGATGCCGTGAAGGAGCATTGCGACTATGTATTTATCGATGTC
>Ga0208626_1000147_pt1 | contig 30028 bp, 28 predicted proteins | sample LakWasMet10_HOW4_2_FD_183860 | JGI IMG/M metagenome (GOLD analysis project Ga0208626, IMG submission 183860) | Freshwater sediment methanotrophic microbial communities from Lake Washington under simulated oxygen tension - Sediment Metagenome... | ecosystem: Environmental > Aquatic > Freshwater >... | reverse complement strand
CGGTCGCCGACGGCTCCAAGATCAATCACCTGAGCTATATCGGCGACAGCGAGATCGGCAGCAAGGTCAATATCGGCGCCGGCACGATCACCTGCAATTACGATGGCGTGAATAAATTCAAAACCGTGATCGGCGACGGTGCCTTCATCGGCTCCGACACGCAATTGATCGCACCGGTCACGATCGGCAACAATGCGACGATCGGCGCCGGTTCGACGATTACCCGAGACAGCCCGGAAAATCAGCTGACCTTGTCCAGGGCGAAACAGATTTCAGTACCCGGCTGGCAACGGCCAGCGAAGAAGGAGAATTAATATGTGCGGCATCGTAGGTGGCATCGCAGAGCGGAACGTGGTTCCGATCTTACTCGAAGGTTTACGGCGGCTCGAATACCGCGGCTATGATTCGGCCGGACTCGCGGTGATCGACGGCAAGAACATCCGGCGGAAGCGCGAGGTTGGCAAGGTTCAAGGCCTGGACGATCTGATCAAGGCCGATCCGGTGTCAGGTTCGGTCGGCATCGCGCATACGCGTTGGGCCACGCACGGCAAACCGAGCACCGCGAACGCGCATCCGCATGTCAGCCGCAACCGGGTTGCGGTTGTGCACAACGGCATCATCGAAAATCACGAAGATCTGCGGAACGCACAAAAGCATAACGGTTACGAATTCACCTCCGAAACCGACACCGAAGTGATCGTGCATGAGATCGACTACGCGCTGGAGACGGCGGACGGCTTGCTGAATGCGGTCAAGCAAACGGTCAAAAAGCTCGAAGGCGCCTATGCGCTCGGCATCATCAGCACCGCCAATCCGAACCTCTTGGTCGCCTGCCGCAAAGGCAGCCCGCTGGTGATCGGCGTCGGCATCGGCGAATATTTCATCGCCTCGGATGTGGCCGCCTTGTTGCCGGTCACTCAGCGCTTCATCTTTCTCGAAGACGGCGATATTGCCGCGCTGCAAATCGACCAGTTGGTCATCTACGATGCCGAAGACAATATCGTAGAACGGCCGATCAAGGAAAGCCAGCTGAAGGCCGATGCGGTCGATAAAGGCAATTTTCGGCATTACATGCTGAAAGAAATTTACGAGCAGCCTTTCGCGATTTCGCAAACCCTGGAAGGACACTTCGTGAATCACCGGCTACAGGAAAATTCATTCGGTCATAACGCCAGCGAAATTTTCGACCAGGTCAAATCGGTGCAGATTCTGGCCTGCGGCACCAGCTATCACGCGGGATTGGTCGCGCGTTACTGGTTCGAACGGCTCGCGCGCGTACCCTGCGACATCGAAGTTGCCAGCGAATTCCGTTACCGGAATCCGATACTGGCGCCGGATACGCTGATCATCACGATCTCGCAATCGGGCGAAACCGCCGATACGCTCGCCGCGCTGCAGGAAGCCAAGAAGCAGGGCGCGAAATATGCGGTCGCGATCTGCAACGTGCCGGAAAGTTCGCTGGTCAGAGAGTCGGATCTGGCGCTGATGACAAGAGCCGGCCCGGAAATCGGCGTCGCCTCGACCAAGGCCTTCACGACACAGCTGACTACGCTGATGATGCTGGTGATCGCGATCGGCCGCCGCTTCCATCTGCCGAACGCGCTGGAAGAAAAAATCACTTCGGAATTGTTTGCCTTGCCCGGTAAAATCGAAAAAGTCCTGGAACTGGACGATCAAGTCAAGGAACTGGCCGAACAATTCGCCGAAAAGGAGCATGCTCTGTTCCTCGGCCGGGGGTCGCAATACCCGATTGCGATGGAAGGTGCGCTGAAACTGAAGGAAATATCGTATATCCATGCCGAAGCCTATCCGGCCGGCGAATTGAAACACGGCCCCCTGGCCCTGATCGACGCCGACATGCCGGTGATAACGGTCGCGCCGAACAACAACCTGCTCGAAAAGCTGAAGTCGAACATGCAGGAAGTCAGCGCCCGCGGCGGCCAATTGATCGTGTTCATGGACGAAACGCTGGTGCCGGCGCATGACAACAATGTGCAGTACATCAAAGTCCCCCAAATCGAAAACGAAGTCGCGCCTATCGTGTTCACGATTCCGTTACAGTTGCTGGCTTACCATGTCGCGGTGTTGAAAGGCACCGATGTCGATCAGCCGAGGAATTTGGCGAAGTCGGTCACGGTGGAATAACTGGATAAGATGCCTAGGCTTGCTGTCGTAGAGTAATAAAGTTGTTAACAAAGTAATAAAGTAGTTAACTGGGTAATAAAGTTGTTAACTAAGGCCACTTGAGCTATCCTGAACGCAGGTTAGTAAAGGTGGCTTCACTTCATGGCAAATAAACAATATTGGAACTCCGAAGCAAAGAATGCTCGTTGGATTAAAGAGGGCCGTGGACAGGGCGCTGGAAAGGAGTACAAGCCTTGGCTTACTGTTCGGGATGTTCCCTCTGAAGGCCGCTCACACCGAATTTTTGGTCATATAACTCATCGCACTCACCACCTTCTTTCTGATCTAGAACTCGCTACCTTCCTTTTATTGCAGTGGCGCAGTTTGACTATCGATATTCGCGAGCAATTTCCGTTAGAGGTTTCTGAGACTAAGCGCCTCAGTAAAGATGCTGGTATCAAGCATCCAGAGCACGGTGGCGTGCTGCAGTACATGAGTAGCGATTTTTTGATTAATACCAGTGACCCAAACAATCGCATCTTCGCAATTCAGGTAAAAACAAGCTCGGCATTAGAAGAACCCAGAACGATAGAAAAACTGGAAATTGAACGGTGCTATTGGCTCGAAAAAGAAATTCCCTGGTACTTAGTTACAGAGAAAGAAATACCCGTAGATGTATTCAGGAATATCGATTGGCTCTATAACTTGCAAGTGCAAGAATTCAGCTTGGAAGAAGAGCTTCGCTTCTTAGCGTTTTTTTCTAAGCAGTTGGAACAGAATGCTTCACTGACCATCATTGACCTTTGCAAACAGTTAGACGCTGCTTATCAACTTGAATTGGGTGAGAGTCTTTATCAGATAAGAGCCTTGTTGGCGAGAAGATATTTCCATTTCGATATTACCATTCCATACGGTAAGTTACGGTGTGGTGATCTAATTTCAGAATCTCAAGATACGGTTGTGGAAATTCAGCATGTATCAGGTAAATGAAGTACTGGATCTAGACGGAGTGCTACACCGAGTCCTGAAAATAATCGGGGACCAACTGGTGTGGATTCAGATTGAAGATAAGTCTGCGTTTCCCTCGGTAGAATTGATATCTTCAATTGAACAACTAGTCCTTGATGAAAAGCTCATTAGAGCTAATGATCCCTATGCTTTTCTTCAGCTAGAAGCACCAGAGCCAGGTTCAAAAGCGATAGAGATTCGGGATACAAACTTCAGAGTACTAAAGCCTTTGATTGACGATCCGCTCTTTTACCTTCCGAAAGTACGGGCCAAGGTGATAAATGAGATATTGAAAACTGAAGAAATCTCGAAGCCCTATCTTTACCGAATTGCCAGACAATTTTGGCAACGTGGACAAATCCCTAATGCGCTATTGCCGGATTATCGAAATTCGGGTGCTAAAGGTAACCGCCGAATAGCTAAAGATAAGAAACTAGGCCGCCCAAGAGTGCATTCAGAGGGAACAGGTGCTTTGATCGATGAGGCAACAGAAAAGTTATTCCGAATTGTAATCGACAAGTACCTTTTGAAAGAAAATCGAATTGCTTTGCCGTTCGTGCACCGGCGGCTAAAGCTGCTATATGATCAATACTTCCCCGATACACCAGAATCCGAAAAACCTACAAAGTGGCAGTTGCAACACTTCTTTAACCGTGAATATGGATTTGCCGAAAAAATTATTAAAACAACATCAGATCTTGTTTACAAAAAAGATGTTCGACCGTTAACCGGTACAGCAACGATGCATGCCCCTGGACCAGGTTTTCGTTTTGAAATTGATGCCACAATTGCCGATATTTATCTGGTATCCGATATTGACAGAAATCAGCCGGTAGGCCGGCCGATTTTATACATCGTTGTTGACGTGTTTTCACGCTTTGTTGTTGGTTGGTACATAGGTTTTGAGAATCCTTCATATGTCGCAGCTATTCAATCACTCCTCCTTGCCATGACGGATAAAAATGATTTTATCAAATCACTAGATATAGAATGCCAAGTACTGGATTGGCCTGCACCTGGTCTTCCGGAGGCTATATTAGCTGACCGAGGCGAGATGCTGGGGCATCAAATTGAAGGGTTAGAATCAAGCTTTTTTGTTCGTATTGAAAATACACCCCCTTATCGCGGTGATGCAAAGGGAATCGTAGAGAGAAGTTTCAAAGCCTTGCAGGCCGAATTTAAACCATTCGCACCTGGCGTTGTAACAGGTACCACCGTAAAAAAACGTGGCGGGAATGACTATCGGTTGGATGGAAAATTAACTGTCTCAGAATTCAAAGAAATAATCATCTCTTCAATCATCATGCACAATTTCGTAGATCCTATGGAAAAATATGACCGGAGCGAAGATATGCCTGGAAATTTATCCAGTGTTCCGGTACATTTATGGAACTGGGGTCTACAAAACCGCACTGGTCGACTTAGGAAGGCTGATCGAGAAAGCTTGAAGATAGCTCTTTTACCGAGGGAACAAGCAACCACGTCTAGTAATGGCATCTGCCTGTTTAGCTTGTATTACTCGTCGGCAGAAATAATTGCCGCCGGCTGGATGCACAGGACAAAGCATTCTAATCGTCCTGAAACAGTGACGGTTGCCTACGATCCAAATGTAGCCGATGAAGTGTACCTGCTGTTCAAGCCAAACAGTAAAGAATATTGGACATGCAGGTTATCGAACATTTCCAGGGAGTACCGTGGTCGTTCTTTTTGGGAGGTTTGGAGAATGCAGGATGCTAAGAAAAAACAGTTGCAGAAGGACAAATTAGACGCAGATAAAACGCGTGCACAACATGAGGAGCGAATACTGAACATTATTAAGTCGGCGGAAAAAGAAACCCCGGTTGCCACATCACCAAAGTCAGAGCGTTTGGCGAATATCGGCAAGGCGAGAGCACGCGAATTAGAGCTTGAGCGTGAAGGTAATAAGCCAACCAAACCCAAGCATTCGAAAACTGCTGATATAATTTCCTTGCCTAATGCAAGTGAAGAACACGCTGATTATCCGCTTTATTTAGATGAACTGTTCGACGATGACGGGGTTGAATAATTTTGTGTAATAGCTAAAACTCAGTCAGTAAGTTTAAATTTGATCGTACTTAGATCGTATTATGAATGGCCGTAATCGACCCTTTTCGGTCTGTCACGGCTTACTCATTAAACGTCTGTTCAATGTCCCTATGCGGCCCTTTGTTGAAGAAGGGGCGTTAGCATTAGAGGTTGCTATCCCTAATTAAATGCCGTAGCATTCAGTTTAACAGATTTTCAAAGTGGCGTTAGACATTGATAATCGAAGAATTATACCCATTTAAATTGGTGTCTATTAATAGATGCCTCAACTCACGGAGATACACATGCCTTGGACAATTGACGCTGCACTTGAAGATGACGCTATCGAACGCACGGAAAAGACCAACGAAGGATATTCTTTTTGGCTGAAAGGAATTCCTACGGAAATTCAGGTCGTGTTGTCGGTTAATCCTGCGAGTGGTGGCTATAACTTTCACCTTAGCCACTTCATCTATACTCCGAAGCAAATCGGGCCTTATCAGCCGAGTAGGCCTTGGGGTGACTATGAAGCCTACGCACTCCACTTAGCAGTCATAGCCATTACTCAGTACTACAGGGACGCCATTAACGCCGGCCTAGCTCCAAGTTCGGCGTGGCTAATAGCAAATGAATCGGGCATTTAACACTACGCTCAACACTGACCGCTCAACAGCTGCGCTGTTGGGTACTCTCCGCCCTGCGGCCTCTGGCGGCTAGTTAGCTCTACTTTACGAATAGCCGCTTTTCGAAATTGACCTGACATTTATCTGGCGTGCTGATTGACTGGTTATGTCCGATTGTGTTGAAAAAGGCCGTTTTGGATCAAAAGCCCTTTTCTGCTCAAATTTCTTTTTAATAAAAACAGAGAGTTATAGATAGCGCTATTGGTCAAATCGGCCTAATCTCCACAAAAACCGACTTTTTCAACACAATCGGCCGAAACTTGCCGGTCCAGACTTCATAAATTATGAGATCCGACAGTTCTGCTGGTAGTAGTTGCAAAATTCGACGAGTATCCGAAAAACGACCCTGAGTTTAATCAATTTTCTGTCGCTGTTCGTGCATATGCCAATCAAAGATCAATAGATGAAGCAAATATAGCATTTAGCAAATTGAATGATGGGATGATAACATGACCCGAAGATCAAAAGTCTTGCTCGCTACTGATAGAGACAGAGAGAGCGGAAGTTACCAAGAGACAGAGAGTGCCTTATTGCATTTATCACCGTTAAAGCTTACTGCTGTTTATGACAGTTACTGGAAATTTGCAGCCGAAAGACAAAATATCTATTTTCGCCGCCTGAACAATGAGCCGGAACCATGGACGATGGATCCGGTGATTTTGGCTTATAAATTTACTAATGCATACAGGGCATCTGATAGGGTAAGCCAGTATTTAATTCGCAAGGTCATTTATCGGGACGACTTACCTTCTTCAGAGCCTGAAGTGTTATTTCGGATTTTGCTCTTTAAATTTTTTAATAAAATCGAGACATGGGAATTGCTTGAACATGTTTTAGGTGAAATTACATACGCAAAATATAAGTTTGAGCATTATGATAATATACTAACTCAAGTCATGAGGGCGGGTGGTCGGATATATTCGGCCGCCTATATTATGCCACCGGGAGGCTCAAGCTTTGGCTATCCTGCAAAGCATCAGAATCATCTAAAACTTTTGGAAAAGATGATGGCTGATAATCTTGCTGGAAAGTTAGGAAAAATGCGGAGAATGCAAACAGCCTTCGAGCTAATGCTAAGCTACCCAACAATTGGTGACTTTTTGGCCTACCAATTTGTAACTGATATAAACTACAGTGAGATAACCGATTTTTCTGAAATGGAATTTGTAGTTCCAGGACCTGGTGCTCGTGATGGCATCAAGAAGTGCTTCTCAGATAGCGGAGGTCTAAACGAGATCGAACTTATCCGACTCATGTCTAATAATCAAGAGGCCGAATTTGAACGGCTTAATATCGATTTCAAATCTTTATGGGGACGCAGGCTTCAGCTTATCGATTGCCAAAATTTGTTCTGTGAAATTAGTAAATATGCACGTGTTGCTCACCCGGAAGTAACTGGTGTCTCTGGGCGCACTCGAATTAAGCAAAAATATACCAAAACAGGTAATCTTGAGATACCTTGGTATCCGCCTAAGTGGGGAATTAACGATAAGATAATGGTAAGTTTTTCATCTATTGCCACTACTTCAGATGAAGACAAAAAGTTGAAGAAAGCTATGCCGATGTTTCAAACAAGTTTGGATGAGAACTAATGGTGCGCTTTGAGTTGAACATTTATCTTGTTGCAAGCATATGGTGAATCGATGCATTGTAGTTGGGCATGGACTGGATATAGTCGATATCGAACACTTTTCAATTCTCATAAAAGAGCCTGGACGGGCCTGTCTTGATCGATATTTTTCTGATGAAGAACTAAACGCCACTGGTAGTGGTGTGGCTCAGGCACAAAAATTTGCCGGACGGTTTGCTGTAAAGGAAACGGTGATGAAAGCCTTTGGTGTGGGTTGGGGTAATGGCATCGCGTCCACGGATGCTGACGTTGTTACGCTTGAAACCGGTGCGCCGACTGTTAAACTAAAACGGAAACTGGCTGTTTTTGAACACGAGCGCTCAATTACAGGATGGTTTGTGAGCGTAAGCCACACAGACAAAGTCGTAGTAGCAAGTGTTATTGCAATCAGCGATGCTCATAATAGCTGAACTTTAACACAATAAAATCCTTCATAAATATAGGTCAACTTAACACAAGCTCTTGGTAAAATTTGCATTATGATTGCATCGAAGAAAAATATGACATTGAGATTTCTGCATATAACTGATTGCCATCTGTCCACAACAGAATCAGTTAAGACTAGCGATAGGAAAACTAAAGCCCCAGGTATGTCTCACCCTCTCCGGACAGATGTATTTCAAAACACCCTACGTACCTTAGCATCGAAACTTAATAACGATGGGGTAAAACTTGATGCCGTTTTATTCTCTGGGGATGGTACTTTTCAAGGTGATCCTCAAGGACAAATTCTTCTCCGACAAATTGTTTTATCTGAGCTTGGTCAGGTTGGAATATCCAATTCGAATTTGGTCGTGACTCCCGGCAACCATGATATTGTTAAAGGAACCCTGCCAAATAGTCCTGATAGATATCAATTATTCAAAAATGCGTGGATTGAACCCGGGCCAGTAATCGTTCCTTTTTTAGAGGGAATTAATAACATAAAAAGTTTTAACCCAATGGATCACGTCCTGAAGGATGAAAATGGTACTTGGGCTGTCTTTCCAATCAACACTGCAAATTGGTCGCAATTAATTCTTCAAAACGATGAAAACCCTAAAATTGCTAATCTTAGGAAGTATGTGGCAGAAAAGGGAGATGTTGATCTTGGCAAAACTCTTGAAGAACTATGTACCTATGATGTAGCTCGTGTTTCTGATGAGCAATTGGAGGCGTTGAAAGCAATGGTTGATCAAGCTGGAGATGTGCGTCTTCGAATTGCTGTTTTACATCATCATCTTTTACCTGTGAATACACAGGAAGAATTTAAGGCATTTGCGGACATCACTAATCTTGGGCATCTCAGGCAGGTATTATGCGAGTTAGGCTTTCACTTAGTGGTGCATGGGCACAAACATGTCACTGCGGCTTACTACGATCATATCTATCTTGATAAATTAGAGTCGGCACCAGCTCACCGCATTCTTACAATCTCAGGTGGTACATTTGGACCAACAGGGCAACATCCTGATAATCCTTGCCGACTAATTGAAATTGACGAAATACCTTATGCGCCAATTTGTAAAATAACAAATATTCGTTCAGCTTCAGCAGGGCGAGAGCTCAATATTACTGAGTCTCAACCATACAGATTGTGGGAGGACGATCCAACTTCAAAAGGCCCCGCAATAATCTATGGGACAACGATTGACGATGTCTATGCTAGAGCAATTCAGACTGTACAACAATCTTCTAACCGTACCCTAATTTGTACCATTAATTTTCAGTCTGATGAAGAAGTTCCTTTTCCTGTTTCTTATCCATATGGTAACAGTCATGATGAAAGAAGAGAATGGTTTGAGGAGACCGTAAAATGGTGGCAGCTTCCAGCTTCACGAATAGAAGCACGAATTCCCTACATTCATGGTAGTCGCTTAAAAAGATTTGGTGGCAGTTTAAATCAAATAGACAGAGTGGTTTCGCTATTAAAAAATCAGAAAGTTGGTAGCAACGAACAGGCTACAAGTAAGGCAATTGCTCTAGTGGTTGATCCAGGAAGGGATTTTACAAATGAAAAAACACCATTTGCTTCTTTTTGTTTTGTCCAATTTTGCATACGACCAGAGAATCGGCTCGATTGTATTGGCTATTTTCGTGCACAAGAATTTAACTATTGGTGGCCAGTCAATGTTGCAGAACTCCGTTACCTACAAAAGGAAGTTGCAAATAGAGCGCAACTTAACTTAGGCGAAATTACTACGATTTCCCCCTATCCACGATTAAGTAAAAATATTCGGCAACCCAATAAAGTTGCAGTACCACTGATCGATCAATGGGTTGACAATCATCCCGTCCGTATAGCCAAAATTGCCCTAGCGCTTGCCGATACTTCTGATAGTCTACAAAGTAATGGTCTTAGTTATTGGAAGCGATGTCTTGATGACCTAGAACAAACTGTAACAGAATTTCATTCCGAGGGAGTCCAGGTATCCATTGAAGGTCTTGAGTTATTAAAAGATTGGCTTGGTGCTACATCTGATCGTTCGGATGAGATTATTCAATTGATTAATGATCTATTACATGCAAATAAATCGTATCAAGATAGTACTAATGGAAAAGAAGAATTTGATCGCTGGCAAAAGCAAGTACAACAAAAACTCAAGAAATTACGCGAGATTACAATCACATAATTAAACTCAAAATTATTTAAATAATATGGAATATTTAATTATTGCAACTATTTCCGCGTTTGCTGTTTTCATATTAAGCATTGCTAGTTGTTACTTGGTGCCAGGTACAGGTAAAAAATAACATGATCAAACAATTTGAAGGTGACACAGCAGATGAAATTTGGCGCCAAGCTGCTCAATCTCTTATTTTTGAAGGAGATTGTCAACATCAAGAAAGTCGACTGGGTTCCGTAAAAGAATATCTCCATTGCTGTCTCCATTTGCGCGATCCTCTTCAACGTTGGGTTTTATCCAGAAAACCAGCAATCAATCCGGCTTTTGCAATTGCTGAGCTGATATGGATATTGCAAGGTCGTGATGATGCTGCATTCTTAAACTACTGGAATCCTGCATTGCCAAAATTTTCTGGGCATGATGTGACTTATTATGGTGCCTACGGCCTACGATTGCGCACTGGATTAGGGTTTGACCAGTTTGAAAGGGCTTATCAGGTCTTAGCCAAAAATCCTAACAGCCGACAGGTTGTACTGCAAATTTGGGATGGTCAAAAAGATATGCCGGATCAAGATGGGCAAGCTCGATCAGAAGACATTCCGTGTAATATTGTAGCCATGCCGAAAGTTCGGGCTGGAAGGCTCGAATGGATGCAGGTTATGCGTGGAAACGATCTATTTTTAGGGACACCTCATAATTTCGTTCAGTTTACCTCTTTGCAAGAAATCATGGCTGGTTGGCTTGGGCTTGGCGTCGGATCGTTTGTGTTAATTTCCGATAGTCTGCATTTATATGAACACGACTTAGGGAAAATCAAGATAGCTGAAAAAACACCGTATGCACGTAATACCGATTCTCTTGCATTGTCGAAAGACGAATATGATCATGTTCTACAGACTATCGGAAATATCATGGACGAGTTACGCAGCGATTTATTATCGCCAGCCCGCTTCACACAATTAACTAATTGCACTGATATTCCTAAAAGTTGGTGTAATTTGTTGTTGATCGTTGCTGCAGATGCAGCACGAAGACGAGAGTGGATTGCTGAAATGGAAAGTGCAGCCTCTCAGTGTACTAATCCGGCATTAAACGTTGCCTGGGGGGCTTGGCTAGAAAGATGTCTGTTGAATACACACTGAGCTGATTGGGTAAAGTCCAATTCAAAATGTGGTTAAGATTAATTGAGTAACTTCTTTAGCAATTGATTCAATACTATCTTCGTTCGGAATCTTTACAATAGAATAACTGTGTGATTCTTGCAGATACAAATTTTCATAGGTATCAATGATAATATGAGACGCTAATGATTGGGGGCGACTTAACAGAAAGAGATTGGTTGGGACAATACCATCCCATACAAGCTTTTCGACAGCGATGATCGCTTCCAACTGTGATCGTGGCACACCAGCTGCCATACCATAAGCCCATGTCGACCACCAGTAGCGATCTAAAAGAACTGTCGTGCCTTCGCGTATCAGCGGTAGAATCCGTCGTTCGATGCTATCGGTATGAGCAGCAACATGAAGAATTTGCAGACTTAGCGATGACAATTCTGCCACATCGTAATGTGTTGACTGATGATGTAATTTGTAAATGTGTGCGCCGAGAGTTCTAGGCTCGTTGCCAGGAAAAGATAGGCAAACACAAGTTCGGCCAGCAGCGCTGAGAAGTTTTTCTACCTCAGTTATAGTCGTTGTCTTGCCAACGCCATCAGGCCCTTCAAATACAAATAGTCCAGTCATGTTTCTCTTATGTTAATAATTAGGTGGATGCAAATTTTCCGATATCGTGCCATGTACACTTAGCATTCTGAAATTTTGCTAAGTTTATAGCCTAGGGCGACATTATCAGCGATAATAAATAAAAGCCATATAATCGCTTAGCAATTATCATCTCTGTACACGACAAAAAACCTAAGTCGTTGATTTACAAGAAGGGCAAATAAGGCGCTTGAAAGTCCTCGCTAATCGGTTTCACTCTCTTGCGACCAAACAGGAGGTGAAATGGAATTGAGCGATGGACTGAGAGTGATTCTAAAAGGACATTTAGATTGGGGCAAGTGCCGGTTGGATTGTTTTGTTGGGATGCTATTGGCTTTAGTGCGGCTGAAACGCATGAACCTGACGCAACTGGCCTTGGCCTTTGCCAGTCAGGCGAAGCCGAAATCGCGCTATCGGCGGTTGCAGCCATTTTTTCAGGAAGCCGTCTTTGATTATGATGCGATTGCGCGTCTGATCATGCAGTTGTTTGATTTTTATGAGAAATCGTACTACCTCACGTTGGATAGAACGAACTGGAAATGGGGTGAAAAGAATCTCAATATTCTGACGCTAGGCATCGTCTACAAAGGCGCGGCGATTACCGTGTATTGGCTGGTATTGAATAAACAGGGCAACTCCAACCAGCGCGAGCGGATCGCCTTGTTGCAAAGATTTATCGCTCGCTTTGGTCGGCAAGGTATTTTGGGCGCCCTGGGCGACAGGGAGTTTATTGGCGATCGATGGTGGCAATAGTTAAGCGATCAGGACATTCCTTATCTGATCCGGATGAAGGAAAACCAGTTGCTGACGGCTTGCCCAGGTCAGGAACGTCCTGTCCGCTCGCTGTTCGCCGACCTGGACGTGGGCAAAAGCCGCTCGCTGAGAAAAAAGCGCCGTATCGGTCAACAGTGGGTATGGCTCAGCGGCATGAAGCTGGACAGCGGTGAACTGTTGATCCTGGCGGGTAACCAACGTTTTCCGCAGCCGGTGGAAGTCTATGGTTTGCGTTGGGAAATCGAGAATCTGTTCCAATGCCTGAAAGGCCGGGGCTTTCATCTGGAAGAGATGCGCCTGACCCGCTATTTTCGGATCAAAAAGGTGATGGCATTATTGGCCATTGCCTTTTGTTGGGCGCATAAGACGGGCGAATGGAAACATCAGGTCAGGCCCTTAAAACCGAAAAAGCATGGCCGACCGGAACAGAGTTTGTTTCGCTATGGGCTGGATTATCTGACAGACAGCCTTTTGCATGGCCTCAAAAAAATTGAGGACAGATTCAGGCTATGGTTGTTGTTTTTATGTCCGCCCGACATGATCGTAGTTGACGGGCAGAATCCCGAAATAATAGCTCTCCAAACATGAGTGAGAGCCTGGGGATAAATTTTTTGTTGTGTACAGAGAATTAACATAAAACAATGACCTAATCACATGAATTTAGATCTGAACGTAATTGCTACTGGACTCGTTGCGCCCATCGCCGTACTGCTGGTCAAGATACTGCTCGATTTCAGCCTTGCTCACTACTTCGTCAAATACTTTTGGTGGCTTCCGGTACGAAGCCTCTTTCGGGACCATCCTCCCAAGATTGCCGGAAAGTGGGAACAAGCCTGGGGGGCTGCTGATAGTCCAAGCTTTCAGCAGTCCACCGATCGACACAGCTACACTGATATCAAGCAGTTTGGATGCTACATATACGCTGAGTTCGACGCAAAGGGACAAACCTACTGTCTATTTGGCAAGATTCGTGGTTCTTACGTGGTTGCCGAATGGTACGATAAGTCTGATCGTCATGCATACTTTGGTGCCGCCCAGTTCCGCATCATTAATAGTAAGATTCTGGAGGGTCGGTATATCGGGCACTCACAAAGAACTGGCCTAGTTGGCTCAGACGAGTGGAAGTGGCAGAAACACTGACAATAAACCTTCTGGCGAATCGACTTGCGTCAGCCTACGACATGCTCTAGCGGCTTATGTTGAGCGTTATTTATGCGGTGTTAATTAGTATCAATATTTATTAGAAAACAGCGTCAGGAATAATATGTGAATTATTACTGTACTTATTCATAAAGATCATTTGTCGCTGAACAGCTAAAAAGCCAATACTGAAAATGGTAACTTTTGCACGCTGGTTTCCAAAGCTAGTAGGCCTTGTGATGGGGAAAATTGCGATTAGTCTCTTAAATAAATGCACTGAGATTATATAACAAATGGTAACTATGAATAGGTTCAAGAGAAGCTCAGAGAAAGGAGAAGAAAATGACAGATGTGGTTAAAAATGTTTTTGTGAGCCATCATCACAAAGATGATGCAAGTGTTGATGGAATCACAGCTATGCTTTCCGGCAAAGGTTATCACCTTAGAAATAGTTCCATTAGAGTGAAACCAGAAAACCAGGCTCGTCTTGATCAAAAAAAGATTAGCGACCGTACGATAAAGCGCCTCCTAAGGATGAAAATCCGGTGGGCTGGTCAAGTAATTGTTGTTATTGGTAAAGAGACGTATCAAAGGCCGTGGGTCAATTGGGAGATTGAAATTGCTCATCAACTCGGAAAGTCGATTATTGGTGTTTACGAAAATGGACTTAAAGAGCAGGTTGAAATTCCAGAAAATCTAAAAAAATATGCAACGGCAAGAGTTGGATGGAGATCAGAATCTGTAATAGACGCATTGAATGGAAATGGCCAATTTCAAAATTCTGATGGATCACCTTCTCCTAAAGTAGTCGGCGGAAATGTAACATGCTGATTGAAAAAGAATCATATTTGTATGCATATGCGATTACAAGAGATTATGGCTTTGCACCAAATCCGTTTCATAGCATCTGTACACTGGCCACGTGTAAACCGCGTATTCGTAATAGCGCTAGTATTGGAGACTGGATTTTAGGTGTAGCAGGCAGCAACATGAGAGATGCATCACGAAAGTGTATACTTCTTATGAAAGTTACAGAAAAAATCAGTTTTCAAGAATATTGGGATAATTCTAGGTATTCCATGAAAAAGCCTTTGCGCAATGGGAGCTCGGTGCGAATGCTAGGGGATAATATCTACCATAAAGATGCTAAGGGCAATTGGATTCAAGAAGACTCGCATCATAGCAATCCAGATGGAACTATAAACCTTGAAAACTTAGATCGAGATACAAGGTCTGACAAAGTGTTAATTTCAGGTTATTTTCTATATTTCGGAGCTGCCGCAATACCGATTGATTTGGACTCCATTGAATATCATCATCGTATACGAGATTTTAGGAAAATAAAACTGACAGAATCAAATAATGGTGGAAAATTAGTCACATCGATCATGACTAAATATCACCACAATTTAAACATGGTAGTCTCAGATCCGTGCCAATTTAAGGATTCCCATAAACGTGTTGACCAAGCTACAGGAAAAATTTCATAAGAGGAAAAAAGTGTCTACCATTAGAAGAAAAGTTTTTATATCCCACCACAAATGTGATCGTGACGAGGTTGACGACTTCATAAGCGACTTTTCAAGTATCTTTATTCCTAAGGTTTTAGGGGCTAATGACAATGATGATTTCATTAATAGTACGGATACGGATTATGTGATGCGTCGCATTCGAGAAAAATATCTAGAAGACAGTACGGTGACCATTGTGCTTTTAGGAAGTTGCACACATAGTCGGCGCTATTTTGATTGGGAAATAAAAAGTTCGCTTCGGCAAGGAAGTTATACTCCTAATGGCCTTATAGGGATAGCTCTACCTAGCAGAAACAACCGCGCACATTTACCACCACGGCTCAAAGAAAACTGGAACTCTGACCTCAAGGATTGTTATGCTCGATACAAGTCTTATCCGAAATCCACAGTGCAGTTATCAAAGTGGATTGAAGATGCTCATCAAGCACGAACTTCTAGTACACATTTGATTGTGAATACTCAAGACATGAAGAAATACAACGCCAAATGTAAGATCTGCGGAGTGACCCACTAATGAGTACTAAGTTCAGTCCTCCATTAGCGGTTAATTTCATTTGGCACCCTTCAGATAGTGGCGATGTTGAACCTATACTTGCCGAAATCAGGAAAAGCTTTGCACGCGATAAAGACCGACCTTTCTCTAGAGGCTTAAATATACCTTTATTTTTCTACAGTACGCAGAACCCAAAAGAAGCCCCTGTTCATTGCCCTGCGGAAGTTGCTGCTCGCAATGTTGTTTTTATTTTTACAAGCCTTAACACCACAGGGCAACCTAAATGGCTAACCTATGTTGAAGGTTTAACTGTAAATGCTGCCACTAAAATTGTTCCTGTGGCGTTGGACAGATACGGCCTTCAACATGGAGGAGCACTTAAAAGCTTAAATTGCGTTCGTGCATATGGTTGGCCTAGTGAAAATAAAAACTTACATGCTATCGTATCCCTAGCACATGAGCTGTATCGCTATGGTTTCGCAGATATTATTGCAGAAGACAAAGGTAAAAACTCATCAATTACTCTTTTCCTGAGCCATGCAAAAGCTGGTGATACAGGACGCTTGCACGCTGAGTCTATTAAAAAGTTCATAGACAACACGAATATGAACCGCTTTTTTGATTCAACAGAAATTTCACCAGGTTTTCCGTTCAATGAAGAGATTGAGAAGTTCATACCAGGCTCTACCTTATTGGCGATTGAAAGTGATGCATATTCTTCCCGTTACTGGTGCCAAAAGGAAATTTTGAGTGCTAAAAAGCACAATAGGCCTATTGTTGCTGTTGACTGTCTTGAAGAGTATGAGGATCGCGTTTTCCCAGCGGCATCCAATATACCTTGTGTACATATTCCTCCTGAGGCGCCTCTAGAAGAGAAAGATATCTTACGCATTCTAGCCGCAGCGATTCTTGAAACAATACGTCATGAACATTCAATTAAATCGCTTAACTATTATCAGTCTCAAGGGTGGATCGAATCTGAATGTGAAACATCATCTAGGCCGATAGAAATTCGGCAAGCTCTGTCCATAAAGGATCAGGGAAAATTCAAATTTTGTTATCCAGAACCGCCAGTTTATCTAGAAGAAGCTGATTGGCACGAAAAAATTGGAATAACGGTATTTACACCGCTTTGGAAGCCGTGTGATCGAGACAAGTTCAAGAAACTCCGTGTTGGAGTTACTATTTCCGATATTCCATCCGACGGGTACATTTCTCATCACTTGAGTCCTGACCATATAATACGATTAGCACAAGATGTGGCAAGGCATTTGCTTGCTCGCGCTGCTGTAGTTATTTATGGTGGTGACCTTCGCATTGATGGATTTACCCAGTTCATACTCGATGAGGCTATGGTTCTTAAGAGCCGTCTCATGACAGAATCTATTTATGTTGAAAACCACCTAGCTTGGCCGCTTTTTATAGATTCGAACGATGGTAATTTTGTGAGAATCAATCAATGGCATGCCGAATACAAAGATATCATGATTACGAAAGAACACCTTGTTCCATCAGATGTTCTTGATGATGTAAATCAAAGAACTTTCTTACGGCCTGACACTACACAGAACAAATATATTTGGTCACGATGCTTGACAGGGATGCGTGAAAAATCAATTGCCAGTTCAACTGCACGTATTTGTGTCGGTGGAAGGCTTCATGGATACAAAGGCAAAATGCCGGGTGTACTGGAAGAGATATTAATCGCCCTTGATCAGTCAAAGCCAGTCTACTTGCTAGGAGCGTTTAGCGGTGTGGTAGGCGAAATATGCAAAACAATTAACGAAGGAACAATCGCTGAGTCTCTTACCGAGGCTTGGCAGATCAATCACAATTCTGGTTATTCTGATTTGCAAAAACTAGCTAAGACAAGTGGATATCACGCAGATTATGACCAGATCAAGGAAATGCTTGAGGGAGTTCAGATTTCTGAACTGGCTAGAAAGGCAGGACTTAGAGAAGATGAATACATGCGTTTGATGGAATCCCCCTTTGTCGACGAGTGTGTTCATCTTATTCTTAAAGGGCTTGAAAAGCTGAGCTAATCTACCCGAGGAGGCCATTCGAAACCTGGGCTTTTTTCGGCTACCACAGCTTTGAGATTTTTTCACTTTTTGTGGCACAAAATCCGGAATTTTTCATTAATTGTGTCAAAAACGGGTATAGGGTGTGACACAAAAAATGAAAAAATGCTTTAAAATCAATTAATCATTTTTCACTAAATATGACACCCGACAGCAGCGGTTGTGTCGGATCGAGTCTGGCCAGGATACGCTAACCGAGAACGTCATGCCCATATTTGAGAAGGTTAGGAAGGCTGCCCTGAGGATTGAGGAAAAATATGGGCAGAATAACCTCGGCTGGGATGATTTTGAGTGGGGCTGCTGAGCGGCCGGCTTTCGGTGCTTTCCTGGGTTATGGGAGCAGAGTGGGAAGAATCCCTGGACACTTGACTCGCAAATTCTAACGATTGCATGAATCCGACAAATCCTCCCGCGCGCTCCAGGCTTTGTGGGTTTCGCTGGCCTTACGAATAGCCGCTTTTCGAAATTGACCTGCCATTCATTTGTCGTTGCTGATTGGCTGGTTTTGGCCGAAATTTGCAGACCAGAAAATTGTAAGATTGGTTTGTGATGGATTTAAGAAATTTTTAGGTTAGGTTTAAGCCAATTCAGAATTATGCTTCCAAAACATTTTGTACCTGCAATTTACGAAGATACCGGCGTTCGGCAGTATAAAGGTAATCCTTTCATCGAAGCTCTGCCCCCAATCCTGAGCGTGGAACAGGCCGGTTCTAGTCTGAAAGGAATAGTTCAATTTGAAGAATCGGATCGCATTGCCAGTCAAAAGGCTCGGATGCACATGGTGGTGTCGCTACTAGATGATTATTTCCAACCGCTTTCGCAGCATGTTCAATTAGAAGAACGCATAGGCATGATGATTCGGCGGGGCTATGTAGGTCGAAACTTAAATGATGGTTCGCTGAACAAGCGTCTTCAGCAAGGCTATGAGCTGATAAAGGCAGGTGGTGACAAACCGGCCAATTTTGCTGTTGAGAAAACCACAGCTCGCAGTATGTCTCTGATTGGTATTTCGGGAAGCGGAAAAAGTAGCTCCTTAAACAAAGTATTAGAAACCTACCCGCAAGTCATTTACCATGAGTCAGCAAACTTTATCCAACTTACATACTTGAAGATCGAATGTCCTAGTAACGGTGACCTAGAAAGTCTGTGTTTGAACTTTTTTAGCGCTGTCGATGCCATTTTAGAAACCAACTATGAGCAGAAGTACGCTAAGCAAAGACTTTCCGTACCAAAGATGTTGGCCCTAATGCGGCAAACGGCGACCCATCGAGCGATTGGTGTCTTGGTTATTGATGAAATTCAACGACTCAGCCAAGTCCGATCGGGCGGCAAAGAGCAAATGCTGGAGTTCTTTGTGGAATTGGTGAATCAGGTTGGTGTGCCAGTGGTGCTGGTGGGCACACCGAAGGCACGCCCTATATTTGAATTGGAACTTCAATCTGGCCGACGGAGCGCAGGTATTGGTTCTATTTATTGGGAAACGATTCCCCAGAAAATAACCACTCAAGATGGCGTTAAAGACCATCCAAACTGGCAACAATTTACAAAGAATCTATGGAAATATCAATGGCTTCTCCATGGCAATGATCCTCTGACGGATGAGATTCGTGATTGCTGGTACGATCTATCCCAAGGGGTCTTGGATATCGTTGTAAAATTGTTCGTACTTGCTCAATTGAGGGCTATTGCCAGTAAGAAGGAGAGAATTACAGTAAGCATATTAAAGTCGGTTTATGAGCAGGAGCTCAAACCGGTTCATCCCATGTTGGCTGCTTTAAGGTCAGGAAATCCTGAACTCATCGTAAAATATTCAGACCTTCGTATTGTCGATATCGAAAAACGGTTGTTGGAATTGGGCAGAATCATTCTTTCCTCGGAGCAGAAAGACGATCTGCAGCTTTTTGGCGGCAACCAGGAGGCATTGCGAGTGTTTAACTTAATGCGGCAGTTGGATGATGAATACGATACGGAATTGCTTATACCGCTTGTAAAGCGGATTTTTAAAGAGCAACCAGACTTGAAAGCCGTAAAGATGTTACCGTTACTGGCCGAGTGGTATATTGAACAGCAGGAAAATCCGCCGAAACAGCGAAAGCCCAGTGTAGTTAAGGTTTCTCGAAAAGAATGGCAGTCGTTGAAGAGCGATGATTTTCGTTACCTCTACTCGGAGTCGGGCGGTTCTGGGATATATCAGGCTCTTCAGCAGAGGGGACTTATGTTTGAATTGGAAGATTGGGCTGTAGGTATTTAGTGCTTGGGTTTCCATTACCTTACCCTCAAGAGCTATTGTACAGCACGATAGCAAGGGCGGGGGTCCATGATGGGGAAACATCGCCAAAGCAACTGTTGGATTCAGTATTTGGTGACAGGATGGTTATCGCTACTGTGGATCTACCTTCACATATAGAAAAGATTGCGGCCCAATACCCACAAAGCTTGGGGTTGGCATCCGAAAGGCTGATAACCGAACATACACTCTGGCCGCTCTATGCGCCTTTTATTCCAGATCAAAGACGAAGGGCGATTGAACGATGGATGAAGCGTGAATCACATGGTTCTGCGTATTTATTAGCATCTGGAATTATTGCATCGCGGATAAAGCAGAAATCGGTACTTTATATATGCCCAGGTTGCATAGAGGAGCAGAAAGCGGAATACGGCGAAGCTTATTGGGACAGACGTTGGCAAGTTCCATTGATTCGGTTATGCGAAAAACATGGCTCACTGCATGAATCAAATATCCGTTTAAATGGAGAGCATCGGCATGCCTTTGTTGACATATCGGAGGTGCTGTGCGGTAGTAAGCTTGATGTATTGGATAATGACAAGCTCTTTACTGCACACACACTTTCCTTGTTGCAGAACGCTATTCCAAGATCACCGAGCTATCACCAATGGACTCTTTTTTACCAAATGTTTGTCAAAGAATGCGGCTGTTTGGTTCGCAAACGAATAGATCACCGGCAAATATTCGAGAAATACATCAGCCGATGGGGTGCTTCATGGCTGCAGCAGTCATATTTGATGCCCGATACGAAGGACACATCATGGCTAAGAGGAATCTTCAGAAAACATCGGAAGTCATTCAGCTTTGCTGAGCACATTACCGTTGTGGATGCTTTATCGGAGGGACAAATTACGATATCGCATGCAATTGAAAGGGCATTGTTATTCCCTTCAGAAGAACCGAAATGCAAAAAGTTAGTAACAGTAATTGAGCCTTCTAAGTCTAAAGATCAACTTTTGTGGTTGGTAGCAATAAGCCAAAAGCACTCTAAAAAAGCAAGGCAGGAAAATCCAGCCTTATATGCTCGGCTCTATCGAAAACACTTAGCTTGGTTAATGCAGGTGAACGCTGAGAATCCAGCCCTATATGCCAGTACAAATAAGCGAGTGGATTGGAATGATCGTGATAGGCAAACAGCAAAAAAGTTGATGCAGATTATTACTGCGTTAGAGGAGGATTTATCACTGCCTAGATTGAGTCAATCCTTCCTGCTGCATCAATTACAGAATACTGCGTCGATAGAAAAGAACCTTAATAAGCTGCCTCGTTGCAGAACGATTTTGAAGTACTACTCTGAAACCATCCTAGAATATCAAATTAGACGGCTGAGTGTTGCAGTCATAAAACTTTGCGCGGATGACCAAGACCTTAAGCGTTGGTCACTGCTAAGACAGTCAGGTCTAAGTGATGAACGAATTACTGAAATAGCGAATATTTTTTTAAACGGGTTGTTAAAGGAATGAAAGGCGATTTTAAGTACTCACACCTTAGTGATGATTCAAAAATTTTTGGGTTGGGTTCGCTTTTTCGGGGGATAGACCGCAAACGATGGTCCATAAACTTATACTTAGGTGGGAACGAAAAAAGTCCTATTAGTTTTAGTGCTGCACCAATTCTGGCTAGATATCGTACGCTAAACCCCACCAAACCATATGTTAGATCAGGTAAGCCTCTGCCATTCACTATTGGAGACGCACAAGACTGGAAGGTTGGAAAAATAGACGATTGTCCTGCCTTAGCTAATCGTCAGAAAACGAATGATGGCAATCAATACTGTTTTATCGCTAGTGCTGATAGCGTTGATGTCTATATTCCTCAATTTGAGTTGGCTCGAGTCTTGTTTTATCACGACCCATTCATGGCAAGGTTAAGTCTGCAGCATAATGCGCTGAACGAAGATTTTTATATTGATGAATCTGGTGAAAAAACATCGATTCATGTGCTTTCTGAGTCTGAATACCCGCTCTCTTACTATAACCGTGACGATAACCGACGATTCTTAAGTTGGGTGCTGTTAGACAAACAAGCCCGGGTTTCGTTTGAAAGTATTAGTGCTGGACTGGTCAGAGACAGGTACTTGTCAAAAAATGGGAACTATCAGATGTGGGATTTTAAATTTACTCCACCCCCGCTAACTGATGTTGAGATTAGTGTGTCTGGTTGGCATGACTTTGCTACCAACAGTTTTTTTGTTTGGGAAATTTGGGGGCTCAATAAGCTGCCGTCGTCGGTATCTGGAGAAGTTGATTTCGTGAATCCAAAATACGAAAGGACGGTAGGAGGCCGTTCGTCTCGTGGCGCTGGTTCCAGGGGAGAAGCTCCTGAACAATACGATCTGGACGATGACGAATTGTCTGACACCGATAAAGCAACTATACACCTTCAATCAGATGCCGTAACTATCAGCTTCGCAAATGCGTTCATTACTAATCGTATAAGCTCAAAGATTCGAACAGTAAACCAAAAGATAGGAGAGGGTGAAAAAGAAGTCTGTGATAAGAATTTAAGCGCAAATGAAAAAGAAGTGACCGGTACCTTGCCAGGTGGCAGTTGGAACAACCTAAATGACCAAACGGACGATGCGCAGTTATATCTGAACAAATTCAAAATATTTCTGGAAATGGTGAACGTACTTGAGTCGATTCATGGATGTAAAATTTTAGACAAGCGTACTGTTAAATTGCCCAAGGTTGGTGAAAGTAAAAAACATTGGCTGTCAGATTCACAGAATCCGCGTTGTCTGGCCATTATCGAATTAATCTACGATAGTCAATTGATCACATTACTGGAAATAGATACTTCAGATGGAGCTGCCAAATTATCCACAATGATGGTAAAAACAGGTACCAGCGGTTGGGTGGATGAGAATCTGGAGGCAATTAAGGTTGGGGTTATCAAAAGGTCTTTGAGTTGGCCGTCAGATTTCTTCAAGGAGGAACTCAGCGAATCAGGTTATTCGTGTATTCCTCATCCAAAATCGAAGCATTCTGGAAAGCTAGATCCAGGTGAGATTCGTCCTTGGGCTCAACGCTTCGTGAATTGGATGAAGCAGTAAGTTGCAAAGCAAGTCCCATGGGTAGGAGGAAGAGTTTGCAGCCAATCGTAAGCGCTTTCCCAATATCGATAGAAAACAATAGCAAACCTTCGAATCATCTATGAACGTTTTCAGGGCTTGAATCTGCGTCAACAGCTCAGATCAATAGCCAGATGCCGTTTTGGAGTAAGAATATGCAGCTAAGCGCTAATCAGAGATATGAGGCAAGAAAAATCGTAATCGATCGAATCAAGCCAACTATTCACCACGAAACCGAAGCAACTCATCAGGCGAAACCGATAATGCCTCTGCCAATCGGCAAATGTTCAACAAGGCAATATTCCGTTGCCCCCGTTCGACACCCCCTAAATAACTGCGCGCCACGCCGCTTTCCAGCGACAATCGTTCTTGTGACCAACCGCGCTGCTTACGCAGTTGGATCAGGCGTTCCCCAAAGAGTATCCGAGGGTCAGTTGTAGATGAAACATGTTCAGGCATGCCTCATGCTACTGACCTGTTTCTTATGAGGCCACGCTCTATGAGTGACAATTGCGAGTTTTCGGCTTATATTGGCGCATTTTGTGTTGCCCTATCTCGCTATGCCCCCATCCGTGATTCATCCCAAACTTGCACACTTAACCCACGAAGAAGTCAGAACCTTGGTTCAGGCTTACCATGCCAAGCAGAAAGTCTCCGACTTGATCCAGCGCTTCCGTATCGATTGTCCACCTAGCCAACTCTACAGATTGTTACCTCAGGAGGTCAGTTCGGAATTATGCCCTCACTGCGGCGCGGCCATGGTCCAGCCGCGAATGTCCCAAAGTACGAATTGGAATGAATACAAGAACAGCTTGCGCTGTCCCCAGTGTCAGCACCGGAAAACTAGGCTGTGTACCTGCTCCTATTGCTGGCAAAACAAAAAAGAACAGAAAGCTACTTTCTTAACTTCTCGAGTTTCTGTCCGGGCTAGCCTCGGGTCTATTAAAGCCGCTGATTTATCGCTGGAACAAGCCGTAGCCTTATTGACGGTGATTCGCTGTTATGGCCCTGACAAGTTCAAGAGCGTCATGACCTTTCGTCCTTCGGTGATTTCGAAAGTACCTTTGGTTCCAGCAGGACGTTATGGAGAGGTGCTAGTGGCACGGTTGGTCGAAGCGGGTCTTCTTAAGTTTCCGGATCCGTCGCGCCTGAAGACCATTTCCTTATCGAAAAATAATATAGCGGTCACCTTCAGCGCGCAGTGGAGTCTGCCCCACACGATTTCGTCCGAATTGATTCGGGAAATTGAAACCCGCGTTTCTGACTGCGCTTGGCCGGCATCCTGGCACGAACAACTGTCTGAACTGGCCTTTGATCTGGCCTTGGCAGAATGTCGAGAGTTTTATGATTATTGCGCCGCCAAGCGGATGTTCCCGATTGCTGACGAAAAAAGCATCAACGCCATGCTCAGCAATCTGCTGGAGGATTTCTCGACGGGCCAATGCTTCCGGATCATTCAATCCGGTGCTCAATATGCCGCCGATTTTATGGTCCAGGAAAGTGCAACCCCGGAACAAGCCGCCCAGTATATGCTCGGAGCCTGTCAGCGCTGGGCGGATAAAGCAAGAGCGGAGAAGTGGACGGTCTCACCTTTTCGTCGAAATTTTAATTGTCCGCGAAGTATGATGAGTTACACGCTCTACGATTTTATTCTAAGAACCCATGATGACGGGCTTGGCATGCCGATCGCTCTGATTCAGCTACCCGCGCAAAAATAAAGGAAAAGGCTCTATATGGCTTTCAGGGTCTTTTTAACCAAAACAGAGAGTAAAGAAGACAGAAGTCTCTTGCCGCGCTTTTTTTTGACGTTATGGACAAACTCAAAAAAGCTCAAATAGAGCGGCAATTTGGTTTGAGAAATACCGCGATGCGGACGCAGCCACGAGCGCAGTAGCGACCAGAAGCCCTCGATGGTGTTCGAATGGACCTCGCAAAAGCCGTCGCCATCCTCGTCGCGGGCGTATTCCCCGGCCGAATGATTGACCGTCTTGTGTCGGTAGCCCCAGGTTTCTAGGCGATCATAAATGCTGTATTCATCGGTGTATATCAACGTCCCCGGTGCCACGATATGTAAGATCAAGGGTTTGATCGTGGCCTGCCGGACATTGTCGAGCAACCGGATAGCGACCTCGCCGCTGCGTTGGAGGATGCCTAATACGGGCGGCTTCTCCGTGGCGAGCGTGCCGCGCCCACGGGCGCCTTTCAGCCGGCGACGGCGCGGTTTGCGCCTCGCTTCGGCAACCTTGTCGGGTTGGCCTTTATGTCCGGCGACGAGGTAGACTTCGTCGCATTCGACCTTATCCGACAGGGTTATCGGGGCTTTTTTTATCGATCCCCGTGCGCAGATGCTCGGTCATGAACTGTAAATCATCCTTGTTCAGATCCAATTCTTGGGCAATCTGGGCGTTGGACAGGTTCAAACCCATGAAGTATAGACACAACACCCAAACGGACAACGGCTGGTGATGACCTGCCAGCACGGTGCCGGTCAGGTCGTCAAAGCGCTTGTTGCACGCCTTGCACTGATAGCGTTGGCCGTGGCGTTGCGGCCCAGCAAAGCCGCGTCGGATTGTTTGACCGTCGCCGCAATGGGGGCAAGTGACGCCTTCTTGCCAGCGTAGTTGGCGGATAGCCGCGTAGCATTGGGCTTCGCTGACCAAGTGTTTGATTGTTATGATTGCAGTTTCCATCGGGGCATCTTATCAAAAGACCCGGAAATCCATAAAGAGCCTACAATTATTGCTGAGTCGGGTGATGGTTAACAACTTTATTACTCAGTTTTACATGTTTATGTCTGTAAATAGATATTTTAGTTAACAACTTTATTTTGATTGTTTGGTCGTGGCGCTTAATAAAATCAGTGAGTTAACAAACGTCTTGTTAACAACTTTATTACTGCGCTACACTTGCTGTTTGGTGATAATAAAGTCGTAAATTTTACTGGCCGCAAAGCATCAATAAGTCAACGATTGTTGATTTGATGGTTTTATGTCGGCCAGTTTTTTAAAATGCCTGCCAAAATTATCGGTCACACGTCTCGCAAGTTCTGTAAATATAGCTTTAAGGATTGTTGATTACATATTGGTAGGCAGAAACCGACACAAAAGCGACAGTCGCTTTAGTTTTGCTAATGTCCGCAAATTGATATTAAGCCGCTGGTGGGTTTGGACAGGTAGGCTGGGTTGAATGATAATGAAACCCAGCTTCGAAGCTGATAAGTTTTGAAATTCAAAAAAATTTTGGATGCAAAGAAACTTGGTTATTTCATAGCATCTGCTGGGTTTCGCGTTGCTCTACCCAGCCTACGGCCCTAAATTGAGAATAGCTGAAAAACATACGCTAATTTGACTATTTTTGTTCCAAAAACAATTTAACAGATCTGCTTTACTGATAGCAATGCTGTGTTTATGTGGAATTCTTTTGTAAAAAACTAATCAATTCTTTTTTAAATTGTTCAACCTCATTTTGTTTTCTTTCATTTATAAAGTCAAAAATTTGAGTATTTGTCATAACTGCCGAACGTTGATAGCCTTGATGCGTAAAGTCTTCGTATAGCCTTTTTATTCTGTCTTTCTCAGTTTTGCCTTTATATGTTTCGGTAATTTTTGGTAAGCCATCTCTTTCTGTTTGTCTATAATGCTTTGAGAATTGTTTTTCAACGCTATCAAATGGAATAAAAAAAACATTTTTATTGTTTTTACATTCTTCTTTTTTATCACCATCAAGAATGGAAATTACATTTTCTGGGGATGAAAAAAAATTAGCCCTTTCATTGCGCTTCATTAAATTAATAACATTGCTGGCGCCGCCAATATAAATTATTTTATAGGTAAAAAAAAGCGGCATTTCTATTTGATTAATTAAATGAGACAAATACTGCTCTAATACCTCGTCCTCTACTAGGATATATTTATCCCATCGTCCCTGGAAACAAAAAAGCTCACTTCTTATATAATTATAAGGCACTTCTTTTAGGGAAGCCTCGGCATTATTGTTTTCCATATAAAAAAGCTCAGAGTCTTTCAATGTTTTCATCAATGCCAACGAGTGCGTAGTAAAAACAATATTAACTCCATCTTGCTGACAAAAGCATCTTAATTCAGCAATGAGATTAACTTGTGCCGAAGCATCTAATGATATATCAATTTCATCAATGACAATCAACTTGCAGTTTCGCTTGATAATTCTATACAAGTTGATAATGAAGTGCTCACCTGAACTTAGATAATCCTCTCTAATATAAAAGCCATCTTCTTTTAAAAAAAATAGTATAGCTTTCCCTTTATTTTTATCGCTTTTAAATTTTTGAATCTATCAGAGTTATATATTCTTGAAAGAAATTCTATTAATTCGTCAGGCGTGGAGTATTCTTTTAATGATATACCCTTTCTTAGTTCTTCATCTATTTCAGATAATTTTTGAAAATGATTGAATCTTTCTCCATGAGGAATAGGCAGTTCTGCGTAAATATTCCGTTTTATTTTTTCGCTTATAATTGACTTGGTGTCAATAACCTGAAGTTTTGGATTGTACTGAAAATTATATAATTCCCCATCAATTATATAACGAATACTGCTAGTATCTTTAAATATATAGGGAGATGCTGTCTTTGCAAACGTATTTGTAGAAGTTAGATTTTTTATGGCACGAATTAATGTTGTTTTTCCTGTGCTATTTTTTCCAACAATGCACATTAATTTGTTTGATAATTCAATACGAAAAAATAATTCTTTTATGTGTTGAACGTCAAACAGTATGCAAATGAATTCATTGTCCATTATTAATCAATAGATTGATGATAAAAGCTATCAACAATGAAATTACCGTATTTCTTTCTAAGTTTGTCTAAATACGACTTGTCAATTGTATTGATATGATTTAGTTGTCCCGAAATTTTACTAAAATCACCTTGGTAATGATTTTTTAAATAATCGGAAAACTTATTTTTATCATTGATATAAAAATGAAATAATATTTCAAGATGTTGTTTAAATTTAATATCAACGGAAATTTTTCCAGATGGCAAAACAACCATTCCGAGTATTTTAATTTTACTTCCTTTGTGAGTGTGTTTTGTTTTATATGCGTTTATTTCTATTCTTCCCTCATAAAGTTCATTAAGATAATTAGAAATAATATCCCGAATACTCATTAAGGAATCTTTATATTCTGATGATAAAATAATATCATCAGAATATCTAGTATAAATTATATCGTTGTTTATGCAGTGTCCTTCAAGAGCATCATCAAAAGATGATAAAAAACTATTGCTAATATTTGGGGAAGTTGGAAAGCCTACAGGTAAAATACCATCAATCGTTGTTATATTTAATAACTCAGATTTATATAGATTAATATCATAGATTGGAGCTTTATCTAAAGCAGTGTCTACAATTTTTTCGACATCTTGCTTTGAAATTTTATGAAAAAAATCTTTTATATCTGTTTGAAAAAAAAACTTGCTATGGCAATGCGGAACTACAGCCGTGTAAGTGCTTTTTTCATGTCTGTAAGAATGAACGACATTTTCATTTATTTTGGCGTAGTCAAAGACAAAACTATTCAAAAAACGTAAATATTTTTTTAATTTTAGAGATGGATTGACTTTTGCGTTTGAAAGTTTCTTGTATTCTTGGGAAAGATTCAAACTTAAGAAGTCATCAAAATTAAATTTTTGATGGAAAGTAGAATCAAAAGCTTCTTGGAGGGAAATAGATGTTTTTTTCATTTGAACTATACCAGCTGGCATTGTTCGTCAAATTTCAACTTGCCCGTCTCTGAGAGAGTTCGGGCAAGATAAATGAGGCTAAACGCAGGTAGAGGCTAGTATTTATGACTGGAGATGCTCCTAGTCACTAGCATGTTTCTGAGTATATCATTTTTAAATTTAAAAAAACAAAACAATTTAAATTTTTGCTTTCAGCCCTCAAACAGAGTGCAATAAAATTTAGCATTGATGGATTTGAAGCCTGTCCGATTAGCGTAGCGTAATCGGACGAATGTTATTAATCTCGCCAAAACCATAGTATGGGCTGAGGCACGAAGCTCATCAATCGCAAACGATAAACAGCCCATCCGGCAGCAGCGTTAGGGGCAAGCCCGGCTTATCCAAGATCGGCCATGCTTTCTTGCGCAAGGCGTTGTATATGCCGGCTATGGTCACGCTCTATAAGACCGCTTGGGGCAAGCGCTTTAAAGACCGCCTGGCCTGCGCCGGCAAGCCGCCTAAGCTCATTATCGGCGCTATGATGCGCAAGCTCGTTCATGTCGCCTTCGGCGTCTTGAAATCGGGAAAAACCTTCGATCCGGCTCTTCATAGCGCTTGACTTGGATAACAGTATCTATAAAACTCTGCGTAATTATTCTCCGGCATCAAAATCAAGGATTCCGGCATGCCCCATGTCAATGGATACCGCTTTGGGCTAGGGGATGATGCACTCAAGCCTTATAAAAAGGCCATCTCCGGGTTATTGCGGCATGGACGACGAAGGTTATTTCGATGTCGTGGTGCGAATGTTCGAGCAAGCATTGAAATATGTGATGGTTCTGCCAGAGACGAAACGCCAGTCGTTTATCGAGCGGCTTGAGCAAGTCTGTGCACAGGGTCAGAACATCGGCTGGGGGGGGATGATATGAGCAGCCTGCTGTCCGAATATGGGATCGACGACATCCGCCTCAATTTCTAATTTTGTACCCCGTCTTAAACACCCACCATACAAAAGTCAGGCAGAGGATGAGGAACCCAAACGTCATGCCAATACTCACGGCGATATGCACGTCAGCCA
>Ga0208626_1000145_pt1 | contig 30472 bp, 28 predicted proteins | sample LakWasMet10_HOW4_2_FD_183860 | JGI IMG/M metagenome (GOLD analysis project Ga0208626, IMG submission 183860) | Freshwater sediment methanotrophic microbial communities from Lake Washington under simulated oxygen tension - Sediment Metagenome... | ecosystem: Environmental > Aquatic > Freshwater >... | reverse complement strand
CGCTGGCTTCGAGCAGGCCGTAGAATTTATCGCCTTTGCCGAAGATGGTTTGCAATGAGAACATGTATTTTCCTTATTTATGATCTGTAAGGCATTTTGTCGTTTCTTCGCCCATTATCGCATAACATCCTTGGTAATTTGAGATGTTTTGAGCCAAGGTGATGCACCTGGAATGGAATCAAGTTGCAGAGACAGGCGAGCAAAGTCAGTCTCCTTGGCCGACCCGGCGGCTGAGCCACCTCATCACACAGAGCCCTGGTCAAAACCGGCCCGTTCTGCATCTTTATTCATTGCAACTTTAGCCTTTGCCGCATAGTCTTCTATACACTTTCAGGATAATTAAGTTCCTAAAAAAGCAAAAATGCCTTTGAAGATAGACGCCTATCTGCCGAGAAAAGAACCTCAAGGGAAGGCATCGGTGATCACATTAAGCTTTTCAACATCGCTTCTGCCGAGGCTGCGGGACAGCATGCTCATAGTCTTAATGTTAGGCTCTATTCGTTTATACCGAGCAACGGCAAAGTGGAATCGAGGCGGCTTGCCAACCCAGCCTTCGCGCTATTTCCTCGTCTGCCTGCTGGCATGGGCCAGCATTTCGGTAGCGCAGGCCGAGAATCACTCCTGCAAGGAAACCGGCGAGACGCATATCTGGATCTCGCCTCTCAACCCCACAGCCGATGAACCGATCAAGATCATGGCCGTGTCCACGGACGGCCCGGTGTCGGGACTGACCCTGGTCGACGGCCAAGGCCGGAGCATGCCACTCAAATCCCGCCGCCGGGGCGGCCCGCCCTGGAGCCGGATCGCCGCTGCGGAAGGATTCAGCGAAGGGGAATATCGCGTGCTGGCGGGGCGGAATGGCAGGCTGACCGTCTGCCATCCGCTCGCCATCGGCGGCTCAGGCGCACAGGAAAGCCCCAAAACCTGGGGGCTGGCGACCGAAGCCTTTTATGCCGCCTGGATCGAAGAATTGTTCGGCGCGCCGCCCGAGGAAAACCTGAGCTTCCCTTCACTGGAGCCGGTGCTGCGCAACGCCGAGCGCAACTTCCTCTACAACTATCTCGGCCTCAGCGAAGACAAAAACCTGCCGCTCACGCCCGACTGCGCCGACCTGCCCTACACCTTGCGGGCTTATTTTGCCTGGAAGGTCGGCCTGCCGATCGCCTTTCGCGCCTGCGGGCGCGGCTCGGGGAACGCGCCGCCGCGTTGCGGCGCGGCCACCGTCAATACCGACTTTACCCACGGCATCCTCTCTCAGGCCGGCTTCAGGAATGTCGGCGGACAGTTGGCGAATGCCGTGCACTCGGGGACCGCAAGGACAGGGCTTGAGGACGAATCCACCGATCTGTACCCGATTCCTCTCGGCCGGGAGAGGCTCTGGCCGGGGACGGTCTATGCCGATCCCTACGGCCATGTGCTGGTGCTGGTCGAATGGGTGCCACAGACGAAGGACAGACCAGGCATGTTGCTGGCCGTCGATGCCCAGCCGGACAACTCGGTCACCCGCAAGCGGGCCTGGGAAGGCACCTTTCTGTTCGCCAACAGCAAAAGCGCAGGGCCAGGCTTCAAGGCTTTCCGGCCCTTGGTCCGTACCGACTCCGGCGGATGGCGGGTCCTCGCCAATGACGAACTGGTCGACCACCCCGGCTTCGCCCCCTTTTCATTGGAGCAGGATCAACTCGCCCCCGACGATTTCTATGCCGGGCTGGCCAAGCTCGTGAACCCCCGCGGCCTTGATCCCAGGCAGGCTTATGAAGCCAGCCTCGACGCCTTGGTCGAGCAGATCGAGACCCGCGTGACCTCGATCGACAACGGCGAGGCCTATTTTCGGAAGCACCCCGGCAGCGTGATCCCGATGCCAAGCGGCGCGGCGATTTTTCAGACCCTCGGCCCCTGGGAGGATTACTCCACACCCTCCCGCGACATGCGCCTGATCATCGCGATCAACGTGCTGAACGGCTTGCCCGAGAAGATCGTCAGCCACCCCGAACTGTTCGTGATCAATGGCGGCAGCCCCGAAGAGGCCAAGGCCGAAATCGAGCAGCATCACGCCAGGCGCATCCGGGAACGCAGCATCCGTTATACCCGCACGGACGGCAGCCCGTGGGAGCTATCCGTGGCCGAGGTGCTGGCACGGAAGCCGGCCTATCAAATGGCTTATAATCCGAACGACTGCGTGGAAATACGTTGGGGCGCAAAGCCGGGCACGGAGGAATATTCGACTTGCCACCGCCAGGCACCGGCGGAACAGCGGGCGAAAATGGAGCGATACCGGGTCTGGTTCCGCGAGGTAAGAAGGCCGGCACAGTAAGTTGAGTAACCGATTAGATTGTTACCGTTGGCTGAGCGCAAAACTCCCTCTCCCATCGGGAGAGGGTCGGGGTGAGGGGAAATAAAATAAGGAAAAAGGCTTTATTTTAATCCCCTCGGCAATAGCTCCTGCATTGCTCTAACTCCTGCATCCTTGCAGTCGTCATCCTAGCCTTCTCCCGGAGGGAGAAGGAACCGAATCTCAAGCTGACGCTATTCCGCAGCAAAATTTCCGCTAGACACAAACGCCGGGCCGTTTTGCAGACCTTCCGGGAAATACGCCATCGGATTACTGGCAATCTCGCGCGCCGCGAGGAATTGGGCGTAATAGTTACGGGAGGCAAAACCGAACGCCGGGCTGGAATAGTTCTGCACGATACGCGCAAAGTCGCGGCCGACTTGATTGTGCGCCCGTTTCATACCGCCGATGCCGTGGTTGTAGGAGGTAATCGCCGCAGGCCAGTCACCCAGTTGGCCGTAGGCGTAACTCAGATAGCGGGACGCGCCGACGGCGGAAGCAAAAGGATCGAGGCGTCGGTCAACTCGATTGCTCTCGGGCATGAATCTTTTCGCCGCCCCCTTGGTGAATTGCCACATGCCGACGGCTCCGGCGGAGGATCTGGCCGCCGGTTGAAACGAAGATTCGACATGCGGCAGGCAGGCCAGATCCTCCGGCAAGCCGGCGTTGCGGAATATTTGTCTAAATTGCCTGTCATAACGCGCGCTGATCTCCAGCCCGCGTTTGAAGCGTTCGCGGGTACCGCGCTGCGAACGCACCCGTTCGGAGGCGCCGTTCAATACGGTGTTAAGCGGCCTGCCGCCGTTTGCCAGTTTAGCGAGTATTTGCTGATCGTTCGCATTCAACGGCGAGTTGTAGCGCGCTTTGCTCTCCAGCATGGACAATTGGGCTTTCCAAAAATCACGGCGTTGCTTCACCATGTCTTTTTGAAAGTCGGTCAGACTTTCGTCGACATAGCCCGGCAATACCATCACTTCGTATATCACATCCAAATAGCGGTCGTCGTGAATGGCGACTTCCGAGCGATGCCACTGCGTATAGGTTTTGCGCCAGAATTCCACCGCCGGTTGCAACGCGCCGGGTTTGACAAATATGCCGGAGTAAGTCGTCGGCCGATGAGTGTCTTGTATTGGCGGACGAGAAGCGCCTTGTATCGCCGGGCGATAAGCGCCTTGTATCGCCGGGCGATAAGCGCCTTGTATCGCCGGGCGATAATCGCCTTGTATCGCCGGCCTATAATAGCCTGGTGCCGAGCTTGGGCGTGGTTGAGCTGGGGTGCGGTAGGCCATCGTATTATATGGCCTGACCGCAGGCGCAGAGCTGCTACACGCATTCAACAAAAATGCAGTCACCGGTAAAAGCCAAATTCCCCTCATTAATCGATTCATTTTTTTAGCCCAATTCAGCGTTAGTCGGTTTCCAGTCGGCGTTTTAAGTCCTGATAAAATAATTATCTAACATTTTTAAATAAGCGTTGGAAATAACTTTTCGTGGCCCGGCATTTCGCTGTTTAATGGCTGTAAAAACCGATAGAAAACCGGCTTCGGTGATCCCGTATTACACTGCGTTTCATGCGAGCTACGCGCTAAACCAGCCGGCGATCCGGTCGTGCTCGTCAGAGAAATACCAATGCACGTAAGAGGCCCTGACATTCCGGTAGCGCGCGCCTTTGTCGCCCTTTAAGACATCGAAAGCGGGCGCCAAGCCGTCATCCTGCTCGCGCGTGGAGTAATGAAACTCGTGGCCCTTGACGCCGGACGCTTCCTCCCGCAGCCCCAATGCCGCAAGACGCGGCTGCATGACAGAGACATAGGGAAAAATGCCCGCCATCGGCCAATGCCGGCCTTGCTGATCGACCAGAGCTTTGCCGAGCAGCATCGCGCCGCCGCATTCGGCCAGGATGGGCATGCCGGCCTCGGCACCAGCGCGCAGCGAATCCCAACTGGCCGATTCGGATAAGGGCTCCGCATGCAGTTCGGGATAGCCGCCGGGCAGCCAGACCGCATCGGCAGCCTGAGGCACGGGCTCGCCGGCGACCGGGGAGAAAAAGACCGTCTTCGCACCCTGCCTGTGCAGCCAGTCCAGATTGGCGGGGTAGATAAAACAACAGGCGCTGTCCCTGGCGATTGCGATCGTTTTGCCGGCCAGCCGAGGTTCAGAAGGAGACGCCGGAGCTTTGCAGGCGACTTCCGAGAAAGCGTGCAGCAAGGCCTCATGATCGACATGCAGCGCGGCCGAATAATCGGGGACATCCCCTTCCTCCGGCATTTTCAGGCCCAAATGCCGCTCGCTCAACACCTTGTCGCTGCGCTGCATCCAGGCGAGCAGAGGCGGCAGGTCATAGTCCTTCAAGGCGGCCCTTAACAGCTCCGCGTGATGCTCGCTCCCTACCCGATTCGCGACGATGCCGGCCAGGCGGACATCGCCTTGTTCGGCAAGCAGCTTAAAGCCCATCACGATCGCCGCGATCGTGCCGCTCATGCCGCCCGCATCGACCACCAGAATCACAGGACAGCCCACTACGCGGGCCAGATCGAGACTGGAGCCTGCGCCGCCGACGCCGGCATAGCTGTCAAACAGGCCCATCACGCCCTCGATCAGGGCGAACTCGGCACTTTCGGCCTGTTGACCGAGTTGTGCCCGGCAGGCATCCGCCCCCATCATGCGGGTGTCAAGATTATACGAGGGCTTGCCGGTAATGGCCTGATGCCACAGGGGGTCGAGAAAATCGGGGCCGGTCTTGAAAGAGATGATGTCGCGCCGGTGTTGCCGAAAATACTGCAACAATGCCAGCGTCAATGTGGTCTTGCCGCAGCCTGAATGGGTGCCTGCCAATAATGCCGTTTTCATCAGTCCTGTGTGTTGTTGATAATTAAACCTTACTAAAGGCAAGAATACGGGAGCCGGCTTGCTTTATCAACTTGAGCCGATATAATTGCCGCCAGCTTTCATGGCCGAAAGATGCGTGCGCTCGTCTTCTTCCCCTCTTGTATTTAACCAAAGCCGGCAAACCGCTTGATGAACCATCCCTCCCGCATCGTCTGCCTGACCGATGAAACCACCGAGACCCTGTACTTACTCGGCGAACAGGACCGCATCGTCGGCATTTCGGGCTTTAGCGTGCGCCCGCCCAAGGCGCGCAAGGAAAAGCCCAAGGTTTCGGCTTTTACCAGCGCGAAGATCGATAAAATCCTGGCACTCGAACCGGATCTGGTGCTCGGCTTTTCGAACTTGCAGGCCGACATTGCCGCCCAACTGATCCGTGAAGGCATCGACGTGCATGTGTTCAATCAGCGCTCGGTCGAAGAGATTTTACGGATGATCACCCTGCTCGGCGCGATGGTCGGCGTACCCGAGAAAGCGGCCGAGCTGACCACGCAATACCGGCAACGGATCGACACGGTACGCGCGGAGGCTTCGGCATTACCGCGCCGCCCGCGCGTTTATTTCGAGGAATGGGACGAGCCGATCATCTCCGGCATCCGCTGGGTCTCCGAATTGATCGCGGTGGCGGGCGGCGAAGACTGTTTTTCCGAACTGGCGGCCGAGCAATCGGCGAAACGGCGCATCATCGCCGATCCGCAGGAGGTCGTCCGCCGCGCGCCGGACATCATCATCGGTTCCTGGTGCGGCAAGAAGTTCCGCCCGGAGCAGATTGCGGCAAGACCGGGCTGGGATGCTATCCCGGCGGTCAAAACCGGCCGGGTTTATGAAATCAAATCCTGCGACATCCTGCAGCCCGGCCCCGCGGCGCTGACCGACGGCCTGGAACAGTTGCGCCGGATCATCCGGCAGTGGTCCGAACCCAGCGATCATTGATACATTTTTTTATCTCCCTGACCCCCAATGAAACACGGCGGAAATATTTACCGATTTGCACAGCAGGTCGGCTGCAAGCCCGAAGCGGTGCTCGACTTCTCGGCGAACATCAATCCGGAACAGGCGCTCGATCCGGCCTCCTTGCTGCCGATCCCGCTCGGCCCCTATGCCGACCCCGATTACACCCTGCTGAAACAGGCGCTGAAAGCCCGTTACCCGCATCCGAATGGTGTCGAGATGGAGGTGTTTAACGGCGCCAGCGCGGCCATTTTCGCCTTATTGCGCCGGCTACAGCCCAGCGATCTGGTGTTATACGCCCCTTTATACGTCGAATATGCGAAGATTGCAGGACAACTCGGCAGTACCCTGCACACCATCGACCGTTTCGCCGACTTGCATGCGGATGTCCCCGAAAACAGCACGGTGATCTTTGTGAACCCTTCCACGCCCGACGGCCGGCTCTATGCGATGCCGGAACTCTTGGCGCAATGGCGGCAGAAGCACTGCACGATCCTCGTCGATGAATCGTTTCTGGATTTTTGCAGCGCGGATTCGGTCGCCGACTGCATCACCGAGTACGACAAGCTCTATGTAATCAAGTCGCTGAGCAAGTTTTACGGCTGCGCGGGCATCCGGATCGGTTTCATCCTGGGGGCGGCACAGGCGATTGACGCACTGAAGCGCTTCGAGCCGGCCTGGAAACTCTCCACTTTCGACATGGCCTACATGCGGCAAGCCCTGGCGAACCGACCCTATATCGAGCAGACTCAGCGGCAGACGGCAATGCTTCGAGAACTCTTGCGGCAGGCACTGGAAGAGTCCGTGCTGTTCGAGACGATTTATCCGGGACAAGCGAATTTCCTGCTGACGAAGCTCAGAGATAACGGCGACGGTTATCTGCTGCAAGAAAGACTGGCGCCTTCGCGGCTCTTGATCCGGGTCTGCGACAACTTCAGCGGCCTGGACAAGAGCCATGTCCGCTTTGCGGTCAAAGACGAGCAAGCGATAGCGCAACTTGCTCACGCCCTGAAGGCGATTTAGCAAAATGTATTTTGAACTCGCGCTGTTAGCGTATCTGGTCGACATGGCCGTCGGCGAGTTGCCCGGCAAGCATCCGGTCGTGTTCATCGGCGATTTCATCAAGGCCTTCGAACGGCGCTTTTACCGCAACCGGATTCTGCCCGGCGCCTGCCTGGTAGTCGGCACGTTGGCGCTGGCACTCGGCGTCAGCCTCACGCTGGTTTATCTCTGCGGCTTTTTGCCCTTCGGCTTGTCATTGCCGGTGCTGGCCGTGCTGGCCTCGACCGGCCTGGCGATGCACATGCTGCACGCCTCGGTCGCGGGCATCTTGACCGCCGAGCAGCCCAAACAGGCCATAAGCCTGCTGGTCAGCCGCGACACGGAGGCGATGACCGAAATCGAAATCCACAAGGCCGCGCTCGAAACCTGGGCGGAAAACCTCAGCGACGGCGTCATCGCGCCGTTGTTTTACCTGGTGCTGTTCGGCCTGCCGGGGATTGCGGTCTACAAGGCGATAAACACCCTCGATTCGATGGTGGCTTATAAGACCGAGCGTTATTTCTATTTCGGCAAAACGGCGGCCAGAGTGGACGATATTGCGAATTTCATTCCGGCGCGCATCACCGCGCTGCTGATCGTTTTGCTGGCGGAAGACCGGCAAAACGCCTGGCGGTCGGTCTTCCGCGACGGCAATAAACTGGAAAGCCCGAATGCCGGCTATCCGATTGCCGCGATGGCCGGGGCTTTGGGTATCGGCTTAGGCGGCGATGCGTATTATCACGGCAAGCTGAAACATAAGCCCACCTTGGGCCCGGCGCTCAAACCGGTCAGCCGGGCGGCGCTCGCTCAGGGCTTGAGCATGAAAACCCGTCTGGATCTGATCATTCTGGGTCTGCTGGCGATTGGCGCCTGGCTTTACTAAAGCCATTGACTGCAAATAAGCATTCCACTGGTATGTCGGGCGGGCTGACGACGGTGAGGATAAAGGAAATAGGGCAATGCCGGTAGTAATTGCCGAATGCAATGAAGCCCAACATTCAACATACATTCAGGAAGATAGCCGAGCCCCTACTGAACGCCTCCTTAGAGTTCATGGCGCTGAATCGGTTGAATGTCAATGATGGGATCAATCAGGCCGCGTAATTTTTCAACTGATGTTTTATGCCGAATATCTTCAAGTTGCTGACGGCCGCCGCGAAGGCAGTGTTGAATGAGTAGACGCGTCTCTGAGGGAACAATGGATACCGACTCGAGAACCAAAGCTCTTGGCGATCCAGGCTCGATGGAAGCCAGATACTCGGCAAAGTCGTTTTTTACTTGCTGCAGCGCCTCGGCCAGCACATCTTCTTCGGAAAGCCCCATGCCGGAGGCTGCGAATGAATCATTATCGAACTTAAAGGAAAAAGCGCGAAAGAACTCGCCGATAACGACAAAGCTCTCACCCTTGAAGTGGTGAATATTGGATAAGTCGGCGGCCGTGATTGCGAAACCGAATACGCCCAGTAACGGAGTTTCTATGCTGTAGATGCGGACTTGAGACATTCGCCCTCCAAGTACTCTAACGAGTAATTTTACGTTTTTTTATATCTTCCTTAATTTTTGACATATTTGCAATAAATTAATTAATTATGTTCGGCCAATATGGACTTCTGCCTAAACGCCCGGACGATCAATTCCGGGAAGGCAAATTCTCGTTCTTTTCCGCTTACGGCTGATGCACGGGCTCCAGCAGCAGAAGCGCATCTTCAATCTGCCCGATGCTGACCTCGATCGCATGCCGCGTCCTGAACTCCTGCTGTAAGCGCAGCGGGTCCCGATGCCCAAGCCGCATCGCATCGATCAAGCCCGACAGATCCTCATTGACGGCCCAGGGATAGATGAGCCATCGCCATGCATGGATGGTCTCGACATAGTAATCCGGCACAAAGTCGGATACGGTTTTGAGCTGCATGACCGCCGTGTGCAGGGAGTTAACCGTGCCGGCCGCGCGAAGATGATCGAGCGCGACCACAAAGGTATCGCCGCTGTCGCAAACGTCATCGAGCAGCAACACGTTACGCCCGGTGATGTCCGCATTCAACGGATATTTGACGAAAGCCGACTGCTGTTTGTGTGCACCCTGGTAATGCTCGATCTTGAAGGTGGTCAGATCGGCGATGCCGAGCATGTCCGACAACAATCGCCCCGGGATATAGCCGCCCCTCGCCACCGTGATGATCATGTCGATCGGCACAGCGTCCGCGCGCAATCGCCGCGCCAGTTCGCGGCACAGGCGGTAAACCTCCTCCCAGGTGATCAAGGTACAGGGCATAGTTTCTGTCATTACCGATTCTCGTTGTTGTGACGACGTTCCAGCAGGCGATAGCATAGCATCGTTGATGCCGGTCAGTAACAGGTTGCGAGACAAATGGATCAAGCGATTCAGGCTGTGATGCCTGTCTTGACAACGCCCGGACCCTCACTTATCTTTCCGCAGCTGAGTTTTGAAATGACTTTGGAGTCACAGATTCACGATGGCAATTAAATTATCAACGGACCGATTCTCAAACGCGCGCCGGCAAGCCGGGTTCTCGGCTTATTTTTCACTGGCCTGCGTGCTGTTTTTCGTCATATCCGCCGCATTCACTGTGCTGCATCAGTCGTCATATTGGGATGATCCTTATCATGTGGCGGCCGGCGTTGCGCAACTGCAGACCGGCGATCCGCGCTTGAACGCCGATCACCCGCCCCTGGCAAGATTGCTCGGCGCCCTTCCCTCACTGTTCATGGATCTTCCGTCGGTCGCCGATAGCGCGCCGAATGCCTGGAAACAGGCCGATATTTTTTATACCACCAACGCTTATATTGGTACGATCGAAGACAGGCTGTTGTTGCCCGGACGGCTGATGATGCTCGGCCTGGCGCTGCTGCTCGGCTGGCTCTTATACGCCTGGGCGAAAGAATTGTTCGGAGCCGAGCGCGCCTGGCTGCCGCTCGCGCTTTTTGCCTTTTGTCCGCCGCTGTTGGCCAACGCGCCATTGGTGACCACCGACACGGCGGCCACGACATTGATGTTCGCCGCAATTTATTGCTGGTGGCGCTATTTAAACAAGCCGACCTTGACCCGTCTGGGATGGGCCTCCCTAACCGTCGCTACGGCTTTTTGCGCGAAATTTACCGCGGTTCTGCTGGCGCCCTTATTCCTGTTGTCCGGCATCGCAGCCGCGCTCTCGCCGTTACGGCTGCCATACGACGGCAAACGCCGGATGCTGATCGTCGGCGGCGGCTTGCTGGCCATTAGCGCGGCGACTATTTTCGGCATCGACCTCGCCTATTTTTTCGACGGCGTCTGGCTGACGCCGCCGGAATATCTGGCGCATTCACGCTCACTGCATTCTACGTTACAAGCCGGTTCGGAAACATTGGCCGGTTTCTGGCCGGCTTGGCTGCCGGTGCCCTTGCCGTTTTATTATGTGACCGGCTTGATCTGGGTTTTGACTCGCGCCGGCAGCCTCGGGCACTGGACTTATTTTCTCGGCGAGGCAGGACCCGGCGGATGGCCCAATTATTTTTCGCTGTTGCTGTTGGTCAAGCTGCCGCTTGCGACCTTGGTGCTGATCGGATTCGGGCTATCGCAGGCGCTTTCTCGTTTTTCCCGCGATGCCTGGAACGTGCTGTTTCTGGCCTTACCGCCGCTGTTATTGATTGCGATCGCCTCGATCGGCAAGATGCAAATCGGCATTCGCCACATTCTGCCGGCTTTTCCGTTCCTGTTTTTGCTTGCCGGTTATACCTTGCGTTACCGTCCCACCCGCGGGCGGGTGCTTGCTACGGGTTTATTGGTCGCGCTGAGTGCCGTCAGCACGCTATCGGTGTATCCGAATTACCTGATGTATTTCAATTTTCTGGCCGGCGGCCCGGAACAGGGTTGGCGCATCTCGATCAACGGCGATGACTACGGACAGGGAGGGGCGGATTTGCTGCGCTGGCTGCAAGCCAGAAACATCGACCGCCTGGCTTATCTGCCCAACGGCTGGACGGGAACACAGCTGAGCCGCGCCGGGATCAGTTACACCCCGCCCCCTTGCAGTGACACCGGCGAACTGGTAGCCGTGCATGCCGGGCGCCTCTTGACCCCGGAAAACCTTGCCGAATCGATGTGTTTCGACTGGATGCGGCTGCGGCAACCGGATCAAAAAATCGGCTATTCGATTTTTATCTATAACGCAGGAAATGCGGCGACTCGCGACGTTCAAGGCTATTTGAATAAAAGCCTGGCGCTGTACAATGCAGGTAAATTCAACGAGAGCATCGAGGCCGGCAGAAAAGCGCTGCAATGGGAGCCGAACAACGCCGAGGCTTACAACAATATCTGTGCCGCTCACAATAACCTCAAACACTGGCGGCAAGCGATCGACGCCTGTAGCCGGGCGATCGCGCTGAATCCCGGTCATGCGCTCGCCAAAAATAATCTGGCTTGGGCGAAACAGAACATGGCGAGGGCGCAGCCATAAAGCCGCGGTTTCGCTTGCGGATGGAAAACCGGGCTTCAATAACAAAACAGGGGCGACCCGCGCCCCTGAAACGTGAAGGTGACGGCCGGATCAGGAACCTTTGCCGCTGAGCGCTTCGGCGTTACGCTTGGCCAGCGAGTCGATCAGGGCGCCCAAGGAGCCTTTCTTCTGGATGTCCTCGCTGAAACTCGACCGGTAATTGGTGACCAGGCTCACGCCCGCGATGATGATGTCGTACACTTTCCAGCCGCCCTTGCCGAGATACATCCGGTAGTTGACCTGCACCGGCTTCAGCCCCGGCTGCAAGACTTCCGACCTGACCACGACCTTCTTGCCGTCGCCGCCCGCATCGATCGGCTGGAAACGCAGGGTCCAGTTGTTGTATTCGACAAAGGCCCTGGAATAGGAGCGGACCAGCATCGTTCGGAATTCGTTCTTGAAGCGTTCACGATCCCCCGGCGACGCAGTTTTCCAATGCTTGCCGAGGACCAAGGGCGCGATCACGTCGAAATCGGTATGCGGCTGGATCACGCCGTCGACGAAGCGGGTGACCTGCGCAAAATTGCTGGTAAAGGCCTTGTTTTGCAGTTTTTGATGCAATTGATCCGAGATGCCCTGGATGACCTGTTGCGGTTCCTGCAAGCCGCCGGCCATGCCTTGGGCCGCCGGCATCAGGCCGAACAAGAGCAGTCCGAATATCGCATATTTTTTTATCGCTTTTTGCATCGATGCTTTAACCTACTTGTGATCATGAAAGAAATTGTGAAATCCGGAAAGGTCGTCGGCCGGCCGATAGCTGTTGAAAGTCATCTGTGGGAGCCGACCCGCTAAAACGAATACTGCGACAACGGCAAACTGCGCACCCGTTGCCCGCTGAGCAAGAACAGCGCATTGCAGACGGCCGGCGCGATCGGCGGCGTGCCGGGCTCGCCGATGCCGCCGAGCGGCGCGCCGCTGTTGATGATTTCGACCTCGACGACCGGCATTTGGTCTGGGCGCAGGATCGGATAGGTATCGAAATTGCCTTGCACGACGCGGCCCTTCTCCAGCGTGATGGCCTCGCCCATCGCGGCCGAAAGGCCATAGCAAACCCCGCTCTCGATCTGCCGTTTGACGATCGCAGGGTTCACCGCGAAGCCGCAATCGACCGCGGCCCAGACGCGCTCGACCTTGAACTCGCCGTCGGGATTCAGGCTGACTTCGGCGACCTCCGCGACGATGCTGTTGAACGACTCGTGCAGCGCCAAGCCCATCGCCCGTTTTAGGCCTTGCGTATCGGTCCAGGGCTTTGCCTTCCATCCGGCCAGGTTTGCGGCGGTTTCCAGCACTTTTTTGAAGCGTGGCTGCTCGGCCAGCAGTTGCAGGCGGAAGGCGAGCGGATCGGCGCCTGCCGCATGCGCCATCTCGTCGAAGAACGATTCCTTGAAAAAACAATTCTGCGAGTGGCCGACCGAGCGCCAGAAGCCGATCGGCGCCTCTTTGACCGGCACATTGACCACATTCGTGCGCTTGTTCGGAATCGCATAAGGCAGCTCGACCGTGCCTTCGAACACGCTGGTGTCCAAGTCGAAATTTTTGACGAAGCCCGGCATCAGGCGGGTCATCGGCCCTTCGCCGACCGAGGTGATCTGCAAGGCGACCGGATTGCCCTGTTTATCGAAGCCGGCGCTGAACTTCGCGGCCGACATCGGCCGGTAATGGTCGTGCTGAAGGTCTTCCTCGCGCGTCCAGATTACCTTGATCGGCTTGCCCGGATGTTTTTTGGCCAGCGTGATCGCCTGGATCGCATAATCCATCACGAAACGGCGGCCGAAACCGCCGCCCAGAAACGGCGTGATCACCTCGATCGCCTCGGGCTTCAGCCCTGTGATCTCGGCCGCGACCCCTACCACGAAATCGACGCCCTGGTTCGGCGCCCAGACCGTACAACGGTCCTGGGTGACCAGCGCGGTGCAGTTCATCGGCTCCATCGTGACATGCGCGATGAAAGGCGCGTGATATTCCGCCTCGATCGTCTTCGCGGCGGAGGCCATCGCCTTGGCCGCATCGCCGACTTCCTCGGCGACATGCCCCGGCTCGCTCAGCGCCGCCTGCAACCTGGCCTTGTAATCTTTTGTCGAGAAACCGGCATTGGCGCCTTCATCGAAGGTGACCGGCAGCTTCTCCAAGGCTTTCTTCGCATGCCAGAAATGGTCCGCGATCACCGCGACCCCGTTCGGTATCTCTTCGACCGCGACGACGCCGGGCAGCTTCAGCACCGCCTCTTTATCGTAGGAGGCGACCTTGCCGCCAAACACCGGCGACTGCATCACTGCGGCATGCAGCATGTCGTCCACTTTGATGTCGATGCCGAATTCGGCCGCGCCGGTCGATTTGACCAAACTGTCGGTGCGCTTGACCGGCTGGCCGATCAGCCGGAATGCCGCACTGTCTTTCAACGGCGCGTCCTTCGGCGGAGCCAGTTTGGCGGCCTTTTCGGCCAACTCGCCATAACCGAGCTTCCTGCCGCTCGCCGCGTGCACGACCTTGCCCGGTTCGGTCGTGCAATCGCCGGGCTTGACGCCCCATTGCTCGGCCGCGGCCTGGACCAGCATCGCCCTGGCGGTCGCGCCGGCTTTCCGCATCGTCATATAGGACGAGCGTACGCTCAGGCTGCCGCCGGTGAAGCGCATCGTGTTATCGAACATGATCTTGTAATCGGCGCCATGCGGCGCCTGCACGACCTTGATCGCGGACATCTCGACATCCAGTTCCTCGGCCATGATCGCCGGAATCGAGGTATAGGTGCCCTGTCCCATTTCGATGAAAGGATTCTGGAAAACGACCTGGCCTTTGTCATCGATACCGATGAAGGCGTTCAGATCCTGATCCTGTTCGGTCTGCCCGATCTTCGCGCAACCGGTCGGCAGCGACACGCCGAGCAGCAACACGCTGGCGCCGGCCGCCGCGCTTAGGCCGAGGAATTGCCGGCGCGACAGCGAAACGTTCATTATCTCATTCATGACTGCGCTCCCTGGATTTCGGCGGCGCGTTTGACCGCGGCAAAGATTTGCTGATAGGTGCCGCAGCGGCAGAGGTTGCCCATCTTCGCGCGGATTTCCTCATCGCTCGGATGCGGGTTCTGCTTTAACAAGGCCGCCGCCGCGATGATCTGGCCGGACTGGCAATAGCCGCACTGCGGAACGTCCTGTTCGACCCAGGCTTGTTGCACCGGGTGCAAACCTTTATCGGTCGCAAGGCCCTCTATCGTGGTGATCGCCTTGCCTTGCGCCGCGCTGACCGGCAGGGTGCAGGAGAAGGTCAGCTTGCCGTCGAGCATGATTGAACAGGCTCCGCACAGACCCATGCCGCAGCCGTATTTGGTGCCGGATAAACCTGCCAGGTCGCGAATCGCCCAAAGCAAGGGCATGTCGTCTTCGGCATCGATCTGATGCTGAGTCCCGTTGATCAGTAAGGTTGTCATGATTTACTCCTCGGCAAGAGTCTGCCCGGTTAAACGTTCAAAATCACTTCGCGTATCGATATCGAGTTCGGCCCGCGCGCACGGAATCTTCAGCACGGTCTGGTCAAACTCGATCAACAACGGTTTGGCGCCTTTATCCCCGGTCAGGGTTTTGAGGCGATCAAAATATGCCGCCGGAAACAGCGCCGGCACGCCACAGGATAAATGATATTGACTGGCGACGATACGGGCAGGTTCACTCCGCCAGGCGTCGAGCAACGCCGCAAGATGCGCCGAATCGATCAAAGGCTGATCGCACAACAGGATCAACACCGCTTCGGCCGAAGCCGGCAAGGCCTTGATGCCCAATCCGAGCGATGAGGCAAGACCGTCCTGCCAGTCGGGGTTTTGCAGCGTTTCGACCGAACTTAAATCGATCGCCGCGCGGATCGGCTCCGCCTCTGCACCCAGCACGACGATCACCCGTCCCCGCAATACCTCTTGCGCGCTGCCGATCGCTCGTTCGAGCAAGGTCCGGCCCTGCCAGCGCAGCAATTGTTTCGGACTGCCCAGGCGGCGGGAGCCGCCTGCGGCGAGAATCAGCGCATGTACATTCGGATAGGCATCAGGCATCGGAGGATAGTGTTTGAGCCGTCAACTGGCCGCCCTGCCTGCGGTTCTGCGCGGCCAGAATCCCGGCCATGATGGCAAGCGCGATTTCCTCCGGTGTTTCCGCGCCGATATCGAGACCGACCGGCCCGAAGACGCGGCCTGCAATCTTCGCCGCCTGCTCGCCGAGGCTGTCCAGAAGCCGGTGTTTCCGCGCTTCCGGCCCCAACAATCCGATAAACGGGATGCGGCTGTCCGCGATGATCCTCAGATAACGGGCGTCATAGTCCAAACTGTGCGTCATCAGCACGAGCGCATCGAAACGGTCGAGTTTCAGGGTGTCGGCCAGCGCCTGCGGCGGGCAATGCAGTAGCTGCTCAGCCGACGCAAAGCGTTCCGGCTTGAGATAGGACGGCCGGTGATCGACAAGCGTGACCCGCCAGCCCAGCGCCTTCGCGCCGTGCAGCAGCGGAACCGCATCGGCGCCGGCGCCCACGATCAACAGATGCGACAGCGGGCGAATCGGGTCATAAAAAAGGCTGACCACCTTCCCTTCGACCCGATGGGTTTCGAGGATTGGCTTGTCGTCCGGCAAAGTCTGCCGCGCCGCAGTGTTCAGTTCGAGTGACCAGGGCGCGGGAGCGTTTTTGAAATCTTCTGCGCTGAAAAATAGCGACCGTCCCGCCGGCAATGGCGGATGCGCGGACTCGACCACGGTGGCCAGCACACCGCGCCGGTCGTTTTCGGCCGCCTCGGCCAGCGCGCTCAAAGGATAATAATGTTGATCAGCCTTCAGCAATTGCAGCAGGATCTTGACCGCCCCGTTGCAGCCGAGCCCAAGCCCCCAGACCACGTCATCCGGCGAACGCATGTCGTACTGCACCGTCGCAGCCTGACCGCTGGCAAAGACCGAACGCGAACGCTCGACCAGATCCCCTTCGAAACAGCCGCCGCTGAGTAGCCCCAGGCATTCGCCGTCGTGGGTGATCAGCATCCGCGCGCCGGCTTTCCGATAGGTCGAACCCTGCGTTTCGATGATCGTGGCCAGCACGAAATCATCGGAATCGGCGGCGAGATTGCGGAAAGCATTGACCAGCGTGTGCAATTGATTGGCCATGGCGTCGGAGAAACTTTGGCGGGAAGATGGATGCTTGATTGCAGAGGAAAGTGCAGCGATTATCCTCCCTGGAGCAAAAAACGTCCAGCCGTCCCAACAAATCTGGGACGCCGGCCCGATCCGATCGGGCTCCGATGAAGCTTTTTGGGGAAACAGGGTTATAACCGATCCAAAGGACTTACGACTCCCTTTCCGTCTTTGTTGAGCACATGCGTGTAGATCATCGTCGTCTGCACATCCTTGTGACCGAGCAACTCCTGCACCGTGCGGATGTCATACCCCGAATCGAGCAGATGGGTCGCGAACGAATGGCGCTGCGGCAACATCGTGACCCTATCCTTGGCGCCCTTGCCGTCGCGGATCATAATCTCGCCGCGCTTTAAATCGACATCCTTAACCCTGAGGCATACACAATCCATCAAGCCCATGCCGGTGCCATAGAGGAGGTTCACCATCAATCTATAGAGCATGCCTTTATACACAAGTCCGTCATTCTGGCAGGGATTGCCGGAGTCCAGGTTACATGGATGTATTGAGGTTACCATCCTTGGCACTGGATACCCGCTTCCCGGCGGGTATGACGGCATTTATGTATAACGGCATGCCCATAGACGCCGCACTTCCGCGTCAGCATGGCGCTCACCTCGCGGCGCGTCAGCACGCTGGGCAAACGTTGCGGTTGCTTGGCGCGGACGACATTATCCAGCCAGGGCAAATCAATTAACAATACTTCCTTGTACAAGACCAGTAAGGCGGACAATGCCTGGTTTTGCGTTGAAGCCGATACATGGCTTTCCACAGCCTGATGCGTCAAAAATGCTTCAATTTCAACAGCCCCAATCTCTAACGGATGACGTTTGCCGTGGAACAAAATAAACCGCTTGATCCACTGCACATAGAGCTTTTGGTACCGATGCTATAGTGCTTGACGTGAATCCGGTTGTGAACTCGATCAAGAAGTTTAGGAGGTGTATTTTCCGTTAACATATAGAGGTTGCTATCAATAATTTAAGGATTTTCAGAGGGCCAAGGAAGGTAATTGTTCGCCAACGTACCGATATTTCTTTAATTTTGTGGAATCATGTAAATAGGATATAGGTTAGCGCTTAGCAAAAAGTTGACAGTTATTGTTTTCTGAGGGGTACAGTAGGCCAAGGGGCTTAATGCTACATATGCCTGTTGATGTATTGTTAAGCGTTTAACATGCTCATGGTGTCTAACTCCTCATTCAACGCGACGCCGGAAAGCATCGCGGGTTTATTCAGCGTCCTCGCGGGCGCGCGTTAATTCGCGTTAATTCTGTGTTAGGCAACAGGATCAGTCTCGAAAGTCCCCACCGAGTTCTGAACTTTCATATTGAGGACATTTATCAGGAGTTCGACGATGACTAAGTTAGCAATTACACCCATGCAATGGGCAACAATCAAAGACCTTCACGACTGCGAACCACTGTCCGAGGCCGACCTTGAGTGTATGAAGGATGTTCGTACTGCCTTAGAAAAGCACGGAAAGCTTGACCGCTTTGCCCTTCATCTCATCCACAAGCATTTTGATATTGCCGAAGATGAGATTCTTGTCGAATACAGTGAGGCATCGAATCGTGAGCAGTTCTTTAGAGTTGAGAAAGCATCGAGCGAAGCTGCAAAGCACGCAATTCCAACAACCTGGACTCTTGAAAAAATGGAGCCTATGGCAATATGTGTCTGTGCCTATCGTGCCGGGCAAGGCCATCTAGGGCGTCACGAAACAGGTATCTCCCATGAATCTACGCAGGAGCCGGTCACCCCCAGCGTCACCTAACAATTACATCAACTCGGACTGGCTTACAGTGGGCTACGCCCGCTATAAGCCAGTTAAAAGAGCATTTTCAGGATGATGCAAGACAGCTCTTAAGGTAAAACCGATAGGCACTTCGAAAAACCTCTGATTTTGGCAATGTTTGCTGCGTAAGCTACTGATTTTATGATGCCGTCATTTCAGGAATCAGGATTTTTTGAGATATCCCCGAGAACTGAATAATCTGAAAAGAGATTTTTATCTTTAATATATTGGAGGCAAAGTGGCTCTCGTTGAATGCGGTAACTGTGGTGCAAAGATTTCATCCAATGCAGAAACTTGTCCTAAATGCGGCGGCAAGAAAGAGACCGATACAACCTGCTGGGAATGCGGAACATTATTGCCCAATAATCATGAAGGCAAATGCCCTGAGTGTGGAACGCCAAATCCAAAAATTAACCCCAGTTTTGAAAATGATGAAAAACCAAAAGAAGATCAGCAATATTCTGACACAAATGATCAGGTTTCTGTTCAAAACGAAAATCCAAACGTTATCAGCAATATAAAATATAACGGCATGGAACAAGAAAAAACAATTAAACCTCTCAGTGATCTTGACTATTCAGATAAAGTATTTAAGGAAAATTTTCTTTTTGAGGTAAGCCCCAGTTTTCCCGCTTTTCGTGAATTTATATTGGTGGGATGGATATTTCTTGATTTCATAATACTGAAATCTTGGCCGAATTGGTTAACTGGTCTAATTCTTTTTTCCTTAATATTTTATTGTTTCATGAGTTATTTGACTCGTTATAGATACCTTATCATGAAAGATAAAATAGTAGAAGTGTTTAAGGCTACAGATAATTATTTTAAAAGTGATTATGTAGGGGCTGTAATCCCCTATAAAAATATACAGTCCATCGATCTTAGAGATGGTCAGTTTAGATTTAAACTAGACTGGAATACCAACGATCCACAAAGTGACCTTACGAAAGAATTAAATAACAAAGAACTTAGGAAAATACTTGATTTATTTGAGATTCATCAAAAAAAGGGTGATATACCGTCAACATTTGCCATTTTCAAACCAAAAGCCATCAAAAGTCGCTTGCTTTGGAAAATCGCAAGTTCAATAATTTTGATTTATTTGCTTATTTTAACGTTTATGCCCGCATTTATTTCAGAATTTATGCGTAGCTAGTCATTATTTGGAGTTTTCTTAAATCGTTGCGTTCTATGAATTAGAGAGCAAGAACAAAAATCTGGAATTCAAAGCAGATGTTTTAGCGATGCTACTATTGACATAGGACAAATTATCACTGAATCAACAAGGGGTGGTAACCATGGTTCATTGTCCATTAATTGCTCTAATCTCTAAAAGTTTCTGCAAAATATCATTCGATGCAAGGATATTTAAAATCTCATTTCTATTGTTTGGGATAATGGTTGTCACTAATGCCGGGGCTGTACCAATCAGCGATATAGATATTGGCGATACTTATTATATCAACAACTTATTTACCGAAAATGACTTAGTTGTCGTTAAACGCATAGATACCGAAAGAGGACTTATAAAAGTCCAATATATTTCAGGAGGAATTGACTGGCTGCATCCATCAAAGCTGTTTACTAAGACGGTGGCTAAAAATGCAGATACAGATGAGGCAATTATAGGCACAACTATGATTGCAGGAACGCTTTGGGCCATTTTTGATCCAGAAGGCTTCAAAAAAGAAATGAGCAATCAGAAGTCTAGTAGTTCTTCTTCGACTTTGATTCAGCCCGATAAGAGTGCAGTAATTGATCAGAGTTCTAAATCATCGGGGAGTAACTATGATCGTCCCGTTGCTATCTCCGCCCTCCCGTTTGCGCCTATAGTTGAAGGAACTTGGATTGATAAAGGTAAGGAATGGAGAGATTGGTCAATGACTGTATTATTAAATCAATTGGGGAAATCCGTCGCAATTGAGTCTGTTCGCATTAAAAATATTCCATTTTACTCGACGGCAGATAGAGAAGTAGCGCTTGTGGAAGCGGTGCAAACTGGACGCTCTGGAGCCTATTACATAATAGCAGTGGTTGGAAAATATACTAATGTCGTATTAGATGGAAAAGGCCCATCAATACACAAGATGAATGAAATGTTGGGCATTTACATCGACTCGCCCGAAAAGGCTATGTCTTATCTAAAGTTCTTTACATCCGCGATCTCAGCTGATGATGGGATATTCGTCATATTGGATTCAAGTGCTGACTATTTGGATCAAGAAACCTTAAATCAGATTGGGGTCAAACCAATCCAAATTTACGGAGGGAAAACGGGAGGCTGGAAAATATTTGCGAGTATTATTTATGGAAATAATGCCTTTGACGCTGAGTTTCTTGTTCACCAAGATGGCGTAGTTGAAATGGTTAATGACTCACCCAAGCAAAAATTGTCTTTTAAATATCGAGTTGTCATAGCTGAAGGCCGGCGATTTTATGTAGGCCAATAACAAACAAAATAATAGGGCTTATCTTACGATTACGTATCCGGTCTCTCAAAAAGTTAATTTTAACAAATTGATATACAAGGTGTATTCTTGAGATTCTTTACAACACCTTCCGGCTTTAGGTGGTTTCGTCGCTAACATTGCACTACTTTTAGATCATCAGAGAGGAAATCAAGATGAATACTTCACCGAAATCTGGTTCAAACCAATCTCACCGATTTCTGTCAGAGGCGGTGCGAGAAAGGATCATAAAAGACCTCGCCGGGCAATACTCGGGATGGGTCTATGGTCTCGTATTGATCGTCTCGTTGTATTTGTTGATTGAGATATTTGGAAAATCGGGTTGGCACTTTCTGTGGGCGCTTATCGCTAGCAGTATCGCAGGCTCTATTTGGGAAAGCGTTAAAAAGGATCGACTACTAGATCACGATGATCATATGCTTCAATTATTGCATAACGAATTTCAGGGAAAACAGATCATTTTCCGAGTACTTAAAACAATAGTAATTTCTTTTGTGGTTATTATTGTGTTGATGGGGTACTTCTCTAAGCAAGAGCCTGAAAGTAAACCACAAAACAATCCTAAATGTGTGATTGAAAAAGTTGAAGTGGGGCCATTTGTATTTGTGTCAAAAGATGAACCTGATGCTGGCTTTATTGTGAATTCACACGTTAAGAACTCTGGACCAAGCGGCTCTATCACCTCTACCGTACGTTTAAGCACTTCGGAAGGTGATTTTCTTCGAAGTAGCACACGCATTATCGAATCTGGAGAAACACAAATCGTGAGGATCGACTTTCCAGAACCAACAATTAATGCTACAAATGCAAATGTGCAAGCAAGTGCGACTTGCGAACCCTAAACCCGTGCTTATCCATTAACTTACTAAATGTTTCTTGCAGAATAAACTTAAAGAAATTTGTCGAGAGGGCTCAATATGAATATTGCTGATGAGATTAAGAAACTCCACGAGTTACTTCAAGCAGACGCTATTTCCGAAGAAGAATTTGCTAGGGCCAAGGCCACTATTCTTTCATCCGCAAATTCTACATCAGATAAACTTGTAGCAGAACAATCAAGTAATACCGCTAAGGAAGATGCTTGTTTTACATCTGAACAGTTTATTGGCCGGTGGGAAGATTGTGAAACCAAAGTAATAATGTTAATGCTCCCGAATGGGCAGTTCTCTACAACAAACTTTGGAAAACGAATAGGAGATAATGATAATGAATTGAAAGATAGTAAGTTCATGTGCTGGCTTTTCAACGATATTAACGCAACTGGTTTCTGGACGCTGGAAGAGAATAACCTGAAATTAGAAATGAGAATTAAGACTAACTCAATAATTAAAAAATTGGTTTTTAAAGCATTAAAAATGGATAATGATTTTGATAAACACATACTTCCAATTCAATCTATTGATAATACAAAAATTGTTTTCGATAGTGTTAATTGGACACGCCTAGGTGACGTTTAGTCGCTGAACTAAGAAAAATGTCGAGACTTTAGCGAGCAACGGGGTTAGGTCTTGTATAATAGCAGACTTTGGATATACTGACATTCATGGCAAGACCACTCAGATTAGAATTGGCAGGCGGGTTATATCATGTCACTTCGCGCGGTAATGCGAAGGGCGAGATATACCTTGATGATGAAGATCGATTAAACTGGCTCGAATTGTTCAACGATGTTTGCTCCCGGTTTAACTGGATTTGTCACGCGTATTGCTTGATGAGCAATCATTATCATGTCGTCGTGGAAACGGTAGAGGGCAATTTAGCCAAGGGCATGCGGCAGTTGAATGGCGTTTACACGCAAACTTTCAACCGGCGACATCAGCGAGTGGGTCATGTGTTTCAAGGTCGCTACAAAGCCATCCTGGTAGAAAAGGACAGTTATTTGCTTGAGCTGTCGCGCTATGTGGTGTTGAATCCAGTAAGGGCGCATAGGGTTAAGGATGCGACTGATTGGCCCTGGAGCAGTTATCGTGCGACGATCAACCAGGCACAACCGCTGCCTTCTTTGCAAGTCGATGGGTTATTGAGCCAATTTGGTTCGAACCATGAGCAAGCGATTGCTCGCTATCAGAACTTTGTCCGCGCCGGCATTGCTTTGCCGCCTGTTTGGGAGCACCTTAGAAATCAGATATTTCTTGGCGATGAAGCGTTTGTAAAAAGACTGCAAAGCCAAGTTAAAGCCGAATCGAACGACTTGAAAGAGATACCTAAAGCGCAACGAAGATCGCCAGCGCAGCCGTTAAGCCACTATGTAGAAACATTCCCTAATGCCAAAGAAGGGATGAAGAAGGCTTACGAAACCGGCGATTACACCATGCAGCAAATTGCGGATGCTTTTAATGTGCACTATTCAACCGTCAGCAGAACGGTCAATAAATGACCCGCAAAATGCACTATTTCAAGACCCTATTTATTGCTCAGATTAGGCGCTGACGAGTGGCCACAAATGGCCCAATTCCGAAAACAGCACCACGCCCCAGATCACGATGCTGATGCCGGTCGCGGCCGCGGCGATGTCCTTGATGATGCGGATCTTTTCATTTTGGTGGGTTTCGACGAAGTCGCAGAGGGCTTCGATTGTGGTGTTGAACATTTCGCAGATCAGCATCAGGCCGGTGGCCGCGAACACGGAAATCAAATCGACCCATTGACGATAGTAAACGCAGACCGCCAGGATCAGCGTTGAGAGGATGACTTTATAGGCGACGCTGAAGTCGTACAGGACCGCGTAGCGCAGGCCCGACAAACACACCGTCAACTTCCGTAAAGGGCGATAGCCTTTCTCGCCGGTTCCAAGAAACTTATTGCGCATCAATCACCTCGTTAGCAGACCGGAAATCTGCAGCATTTGAAACAGGCCCGCATACCATAAAAACGCCAGCACCGCGCCGCCGACAACGTCCGAAGGGTAGTGAACCTGGAGGTAGACGCGGGAGAGGGCAACGGCAAGAGCCAATGCGGCCGCCATGCCGATGAAAGCAAAATAACCGGCGCCGGTTTTGTCCTGCCGGGCCAGCCAGCAGAGCGCCATCGCGAAGGCCACGATCTGCGCGGTGTGGGCGCTGGGATAGGAGGCATCCGTCGGCAGATCGCCGACGGTCGGGAAATCATCGGGCCGCGGCCGGGCAAAGCACAGTTTCGCCAGCCGGCTGAACACCGTCGCTCCCGCCAAACTCAGCGCCAGCAGCCAGGCGTCGCCGCTGCGCCCTTGTCTGATCAGCACCCAGACGAGCGCCGCGGTGATCGGCGCCAGCACGAACAGCGAGCCGCCCCAGGTGATCAGGGCAAAGAAGCGGTCGAGCGAGGCGCCTCTGACGCCGTGGGCCAGTCCGAGCAGGTGGCGATCCCAGGAATCGGGCGGCGCGCTCAGCTTTTCCACGAGCGCCAGGACCAGGATCGAAGCTAACCACGTCCCCCAGGCCGGCAGGAACTTGCCCGCCATCGCAGAGAGCATTCGTAAAATAGAGTCGGTCATCGGCTTGGCATTGTTGCTGTCAAAACAGGTCGTCAGCCATTCTTAGCGGCCGTCATTGATGATCAGCGTATCGTCATAAAAATGTACCGTACCGCTGGCGATGTCGTGCGTGCCGCCGACGATGCCGATCGCGCCGCTTTGAATCATGTCCTTTATAATCGGGCTGCGCTCCATGATCGCATGTACGGTGCGTTTGACATTGATTACCGAGACTTTTTCGACGAAGCGGTCATTGCTGGAATTGCGATTTTCGGTTTCGGTTTTCTCGTCATACACCGCCGGCTGCAGCTTGGAGAGCAACGCGGTCAGGTTGCCCATTTCGACATGGTCGCAGGCGCCTTTGACCGCGCCGCAACGGGTGTGGCCGAGAACAACGATCATTTTGGAGCCGGCAACTTTGCAGGCGAATTCCATGCTGCCCAGGATGTCTTCGTTGATGATGTTGCCGGCGATCCGGACGCTGAAAATATCGCCGAGCCCCTGGTCGAAAATCAGCTCCGCCGACGTCCGGGAATCGATGCAGCTCAGGATGATCGCAAACGGATGCTGCCCGTCCGAGGTTTCATTCGCCTGCTGCAGCAGATTGCGATTGATCTTGAGGTTGTTCACGAAGCGCTTGTTGCCTTCCTTGAGCAGCTCCAGCGCAATTCTCGGCGTGATGGCGGCCTGCATTTCTTTGGTCAATGTTTTCATGGTCGGAATCCTTAAATAGAAGTGGTCGTGTTGCTGGGGTCGATCAGACAATAATTAATTTTTTCTACTGCGATATTCCTGGTTTTTGCGTTGCTCTCAAAGTTATTGATGATTTCGGCGACATCATAGGCAATCGCTTTCGACTTCGAACAATCGATGATGACTCTGGAATCGGCCGGGATCGAATCGAGCGCCTGCAGAATGTTGGCCTTGTTGAAGAAAGACACCACTTCGGCCAACACCAGATGATGCGTTTCGCGGTCGTCTTCGGAACTGATGGTGTCTCTCATCGAATAGCCCATCTGATAACTGATGCGCAATTCATAAAAAATGCCGAACACCATGCCGATCGTAATGCCCGTCAGCAAATCGGTCGTCAGCAGGCCGATGACCGTGGCGGCGAACGGCACGAATTGCTCGCTGCCCTGCCGGTACATCTGTTTGAACAGCGCCGGCCTGGCCAGCTTGTAGCCGACCGTGATCAGGATGGCAGCCAGACTGGCCAGCGGAATCATGTTCAGGAATTCGGCCAGCGCGATCGCGCTGATCAGGATGAAGACGCCGTGCAGGATCGTCGACAGCTTGGTTTTGCCGCCGAAAGAAATATTGACCGAACTACGCACGATCACCTGAGTGATCGGCAGACCGCCGCACAATCCCGAGACGATGTTGCCGAGTCCCTGCGCCTTCAATTCCCGGTTGGGCGGCGTGACGCGTTTATAGGGGTCCAGTTTGTCGGCGGCTTCCACGCTCAACAGGGTTTCCAGGCTGGCGATCACCGTGATCAGAAAGGCGATTTTCCAGACCTCCAATTCGGTGATGACCGAGAAATCCGGGAACGTGAACTGGCCGAAAAAATCGCCGATATTCCGCGGTACCGGAATGTTGACCAGTTGATCGGGCGCCAGACTGTAATTCAACAGTCCTTTCTGGTAGGCATAATTCATGGCGATGCCGATAAAAACCACGACGATGGAGCCTTGCAGAACCTGAAAGATCCGGTACTTTTTCATCAGTACCGCTTCCCACAGGATAAGGATCGCCAGCGACAGGATCGCAATCAGCAACGCGCCGGGCGTAATCGCCTGCACTGCGCTGCCTATCGCCGACAAGGTGGTATCGCCGCCCTCCTGCAGAAACGACAAATCGCCTTCCAGATCCTTGTCATAGCCCAGGGCATGGGGGATCTGCTTGAGGATAATCAGCAGACCGATGCCTGCCAGCATGCCTTTAATGACCGCAGACGGGAAAAAATAGGCGATAAAGCCGGCTTCCAGATAACCCAGCAGGATCTGCATGACACCTGCCAGCACGACACAGGTCAGAAACTGCGACCAGGTGCCCAACGATGCGACCGACGTCAGAATCAGGATGGTTAAACCGTTGCCCGGACCGCTGACGCCCAATGGCGAAGCACTGGCGAGTCCCACCACGATGCCGCCGACAATACCGGCAATAACCCCGGAGAAAAGGGGGGCGCCCGACGCCAAGGCAATGCCCAGGCACAGCGGGATGGCGACAAAAAAAACGACAATACTGGCAGACAGGTCGCTTTTGAATTCTTGAAATATCTTGGGTGTGTTCATGGCTGATCACGAAGGAAATACTAACTTCTAATAAAGATAGTAACACTATCATTGCGAAATGCAATGCTTCGCGTATAATTTTGCTAGATTCCAGTTTGTCATGCTCCATGACCCCATTGCTGAGTTAATGAAAAAAACTTAATCGGCCCGCTATGAAAATACAGTTGCAATTCAAAATGAATGAAAAACTCTTTATCAGGGATCCCGAACAGTCGGACCTGGGCAGGAAAATCATTCAACATAGCATCCTGTTGATCCACCAAAACGGTTTCGAGGCCTTCACCTTTAAAAAACTGGCGGAGCACATCGGCACCACGGAGGCGGGCATTTACCGCTATTTTGAGAACAAGCACAGGTTGCTGACCTATCTCGTGGGATGGTACTGGAGCTGGCTCGAATACCAGGTCGCCTTTCAGACCAACAACATTCGAGACCCGGTCATCAAGCTGAAAAAAGTCATCAAATTGTTGGCGTCCTCTGTCGAGGACGATCTCAGCACCAGCCATGTCGATGAAAGCCTGCTGCATCAGATCATCATCACGGAAGGATCTAAAACCTATTTGACCAAGCGGGTTTCGGAAGACAACAAGGATCGGCTATTCAAGCCGTATAAAGACCTCTGCGCGATTATCGGAGCGATGATTCTCGAATGCAGACCCAACTATCAGTACCCAAAATCGTTGGCCTCGACGATCATCGAAATGGCCCATTTTCAAAATTATTTTATGAATAATCTGCCTTCACTGACGGATTTCGGGGAGCAAAAAGATGAGTCAAACATCGTGGCATTTCTGGAAGATCTGGTGTTTTCCAGCATAAAAGCTGTCGTATAAAACAGGGTGAAGCATGCTGCCGGTTCGCGTTTGAAGACGACGACCGGTTCTTAACATAGCAATGAGCGTCGAAATAGAAAATGTAGAAGGGACATAGGAGTCAACAACATATGCAAGACTCTGGGGTCTACCATTACAGGTCATGCAATACAGCAAAAATCTGTTTACAAAGACACTTATGGCGAGACCACTCAGATTAGAATTGGCAGGTGGGTTATATCATGTGACTTCGCGGGGTAATGCAAGAAACGAGATATACCTTGATGATGAAGACCGATTAAACTGGCTCGAATTGTTCAACGACGTTTGCTCCCGGTTTAACTGGATTTGCCATGCGTATTGTTTGATGAGCAATCATTACCATGTGGTGGTGGAGACTGTGGAGGGCAATTTATCCAAAGGCATGCGTCAGTTGAATGGCGTTTACACGCAAACTTTCAATCGGAAACATCGGCGCGTCGGCCATGTGTTTCAAGGCCGCTATAAAGCCATCCTGGTGGAAAAGGACAGTTATTTGCTTGAACTGTCTCGTTATGTGGTGTTGAATCCGGTAAGAGCGCAGATGGTCAAAGATGCAGCGGATTGGCCTTGGAGCAGTTATCGAGCAACGATCGGTCAAGTTCCGCCGGTAAGATGCTTACACGTTGATTGGTTGTTAAGCCAATTGGGTTCGGGACGAGAACAAGCGATTGTTCGATATCAGAATTTTGTCCGTGCGGGCATTGGATTGCCTCCCGTTTGGGAAAAACTAAAAAATCAGATTTTTCTTGGCGAGAAAGCCTTCGTGGAAAGACTACAAAGCCAAATTCAAGCCGAATCGGGGGATTTAAAAGAAATCCCAAAAGCGCAACGAAGACCTTTAGGCGAACCATTAAGTTATTATGTCGAAACCTTTCCCAATGCCAAGGAAGGAGTGAAAAAAGCTTATGCGAGCGGTGATTACACCATGCAGCAAATTGCGGATGCATTTGGCGTACATTATTCTACAGTCAGTAGAGCGGTCCATAAAAGCAGATCCAAAAATGCTTGATTGCATGACCCCATTATTCACATATCCCGGCGCTCCAGCGGACGCTTCTAGCGTCGCGCCGCTGAGCTCTGCGTTGGGCTGTGCGTAACTTTTGCACATTGCGCAGCGTAACCAATGCGGTTACAATTGCGTATATTATTATGATCAAAAGCTTCGCTCATAAAGGTTTGGAAAAATTCTTTACCACGGGTAATCAAAGCGGTATCCAGGCAATTCACGCCAAACGCTTGCGTCTAATTTTAGCGTTGCTAAACGATGCCAATCAATTGGGGGACTTGGAGGCTCCCGCGCTGCGCCTCCATCCCTTAAAAGGTAATTTTGAAGGCTTTTGGTCTCTTACGGTACAAGCGAACTGGCGGGTGATCTTTCGCTTTGAGGACGGCAATGCTTCCGTTGTCGATTACCTGGACTACCACTAATGGGACATGTCAATGAAAATGTATAATCCCCCGCATCCGGGTGAAATCCTTTATGAACTCTGGCTGCAACCTCTCAATTTAACGATTACCCAAACAGCCCAAAAGCTCAACGTTACCCGTAAAACAGTGTCGGCATTGGTAAACGGTAAAACGGGAGTGAGCCCCGAAATGGCTTTGCGGTTGGAGTTGGCGTTTGGTAAAAGCGCTGAGTCATGGCTTGCTGCCCAATCGGCTTATGATTTGTGGCAACTGGAATCTAAACGCGATAGTTTAGGCGTTCATCGTGTGGCGGCTTAATCGGTTCGCTAATGCGCAAATGGGGTCAGAGTAAAATTAAAAGCCAACTCAACGCTCCCGCGGAGGAGCTTTCCGTTAGGTTCATTATGCAAACAGAGAAAATATCATGCGAAGATGGGTTAGTGATCCTCATTCTGGTGGGTTAAAGATACCAAAAAATATACAAGAACATATCAAGCGACGCATCCTTGTCTATGCTGAAGCAAACTATTCGGGTAAGTATACTCGTCTCGATATACGGTTTCGTAGCCAGTTTTGTTATATTGATGCCTATGTAGAACCTTATGTGGCAGATGACTTTCCTCCACTAGGTTTTCCCGAAACTAGAGAGGAGTATGTTGAAAGGCTAAGAAACAGTCCAATTCATTTATGTCGGCTTCGTTATTTTGGTAATGAGGAATCATGGAGTTTCGCTTTTTACACCTACAGTAATGAGAAATACGAACCTTGTGTACTAAACAATGGTAGTTTTTATGGCACACCTGAAGAAGCATTTGAAACTGCGTCCGTCTATCTTCAGGATTAACACAAAGGGAAATAACAGGCTTTGGATTGAGCAGTAGGTGAACTTTCTAGCAAGGTAGCCTCGCTGGAGATTTGCGGAATCGAGGCTTTCCAAAAGCGGAAATGGCTATGCCGAGTTATAGGCGCGCATTCATCCCGGGAGGAACTTGGTTCTTTACGGTAAACCTGCTACGGCGACATCATAACGATCTGCTTATTCGCGAGATCGATTTGTGCTGCGTGAAGTAGTGAGACGGGTCCGCGAACGCCACCCTTTTCAAATCGACGCTTGGGGCGTTTTGCCGGAACATTTGCATTCGACTGCATGGATGCAGGAGATACGACCCCACGGATGGGGGAGGTAGATCGTGTCGGGAACAAGCGATCGAGGGCAAAGCAGAGCAACTTTAGGGTCAGGTCTTGCAATATAGCAAAAAGTTGTTTACACTGACACTTATGGCGAGACCACTCAGATTAGAATTGGCAGGCGGGTTATATCATGTGACTTCGCGGGGTAATG